>ENA-OURQ01000080-OURQ01000080.1-human-gut-metagenome-genome-assembly--contig:-NODE-80-length-103435-cov-24.940753_pt1 | contig 103435 bp, 95 predicted proteins | sample MGYA00242105_ERZ508999 | MGnify/ENA primary metagenome ERZ508999 (study PRJEB26280, sample SAMEA2338771) | human gut metagenome | biome: human gut; feature: human-associated habitat; material: faeces...
TCGTGATGGACAAGAGGTAAGGCGGCTCTTGTGGGAAAAAGGTAATACCGTTGAGAGTGTGTGCTTGCTAAGCAAGAAACCTTGAGTTTATGTGGTATTTAGGTGGTTCTGACGGATAATGTGTCCGCAAATAGTTGTACCCATTGTTGCGAATTGAGTTCGAAGTTGGAGAAAGTAGAATTATATGAGAAAAAATGACAAATTTCCATTCGCTATGACCAGGAAAGCATTGGTTGTGTATATTGTTTTTACAGTTCTTATGGGACTATTTCTGTTTTTTGTCATAGGAGATATGGCTGGAAAATGTGCGGCATGCATTGTTTGTCCGATGCTCATTGCATATTTGCTCTATGCGTATTGCAAGGAAAGTAAAGCAGATACGAAAGCTCGTGAGATGAAAGCACAATATATGAATGGCAGTTATTTTGAAAGCCCTGAGTGGCATGAGAAATATGTAGCCTATCTCAATGAGCACACATTTGAGAAACCTAAATATCAAAGCATGAAACTGGACTTATTAAAAAGATTTCAAAGACGGGAATATCTTGTCAAAATGATATTGCCATTGTTCCTAATGTTTTGTACCTTGTGTCTTATTCCTTTAGGGCGTTATTATATGGCTATCATAGGATTTTGTCTGTTCGGATTCCTATTTTGGCTAGAGTTTTCACTGTATATAGGAATGCCGGTACGGAAGTGGCTGAAGGGCGATATTGATTATGAGGAGCTTGAAGCGTCATATTTAAAAAGTCAGATGCTTTTCTATAAAACAAATGCATTAGCATTTGGAACTACACATTTACATGGATTCACAGAGAAAAAAATATATGCAGTAGATTATCGGCTGGTGGAAGGAATATCAAGAAAAATAGTACGCCTTAAGAAGTATGAGGATGGAATTTATAATACGGAGGAGTTTCAGCATTTTGCAGTTATTCATGTCAGACTGCCAAAAAGCGGAAACATTCATGATGTTGAGATCGAACTAAATGAATTTCAGGTTCAAATGGCAATCGATAAGATACCCACCTACAAAATTGGTGAAAATTTGATGGAGAATCTTTCTGTAAATGAGCATAAAGAAAATGAGGCTGTAATATAGCCAATAAATGAGTAATTCGGGAAAAGGTTGCTACAGACGGATATATGTTTGATAAAAGACGTATAGTTGAAGTATTCAGAACGTCAGATAATGAAACAAAGAGAAGATTATTAAGATATTTCGAGTTGGTAGAAATATGCAATCCAAGAATTATATGATTCGGGAGAAATGCCTTCTTCATCGTATGATGATTTGAAGGATTACGTTCGGAACCTGTAATATTGACAGAAACAAAGTTTGGGTCGGGAGGTTTAATATGAATGTGCAAGGTGTCAGGTGCAGATGAACGATAGATGAACAAAAATGAATAAGTATGTTCGTGTGCATCTGACACCGAGAATTGTTTGATCCACAAGTAATTGGATGCTATAATTATCATAGTTTAGTCTAGATAAAATTTGGAGGTGCATAATCATGGCGGCTACAAATCAAGAAACATATGATTATATTAAAAATAAAATTAAAGCAATGAAGGATCAGTATCATTCATTAAGAGATAAGTCGGATGATTATGTATTTAATGCACTGGTTGTAAAATCAATGTTTTACAAAAATCCAGCATATGAGATTACTGGAAGTGATTTTAATGACATTATCGTGGATGGGCATGCTGATGGCGGTGTAGATATTTTGCTTGATGATCCAAGTAGTGAAACATCAGATTTGGTTATTGGTCAGGCAAAATTCTATCAAACCATCTCTTTTGATGAGTGCAGCGATGCAGTTAATAAGATGGCAGATTTTTATATTGCTATGAATCAAGGTCATTATGAAAATGTAAATGCCAAAGTTCAGCAGAGATTCTTAATGCTTGATGCTGAGGTTGGTGATGAGTCAAAGGTTAAATTCGTATTATTTATCAGTGCTCCAAAGAATAACATAAGGTTCGATAGGTTAAAAAAAGCGTTATATAGTAAATTAACAGATCAGAGTAAATTTGAACTGATCATTTTATTTGATACAGATATCATCGAAGAAATAAAGGAAGCAGAGTCAAGACGACCTTCTGTCGCAAGTGGCAAGATTGATATCGATGTGGCTAATAATTGGCTTGAGTATGATGATATGGCAGCCATCGTTAATGTTTCTGCCCTATCTATAAAAAAATTATATGTTCAGCACCACACAAATTTATTAGCAAGAAATTTGCGTTACCACGTTTCTGGTGCAAATGTTGATAGAGCTATTGAAGATTCTATTAATAATAATGCAGAGTTGTTTTGGTTAAAGAATAACGGAATTACTATTATCTGTGATGATTTTGAGTTGGATGGAAAAGAAGTTAAACTAACTAATTTTTCTATTGTCAATGGTGGTCAAACTACATATAAATTAGCTAGAAATAAGAAAATCTCTGAAGATTATAACTTCTATTTGCCGTGTAAGATTGTAAGAATTATCGGAGATAATGAAGATGAAAAAGGTGATTTCAGTTTAGAGATTGCCAAGGCTACAAACTCACAAAAGGCTATTAAGAACTCGGATTTAAAAGCGAATGCTCCGGAACAGATTCGCTTTAGTCAGGCGATGAGAGATGTGGGAATTTTCTATCAGACAAAACGAGGCGAAGATATACCAGCTGCATATAAATCTAGAGAACTACATTCAGATATTGCTGAAATAGGAAAGTTATGTTTGTCTGGTGTGTTCCAGCTGCCTTGTTCAAGTAGAAATAAGCCTTCAATGATATATTCTCCAGAGTATTATGATTATATATTTAATGGTAACCAGCAGCAGATAGCAAGAATTTGTAAGGAATTGTTATATATAGACTGCTATTTTAGAACTAAATTTATAAAAAAGTATATAAAAGATGTATCGGATACGCCGAATTCGGAAATCAAAGTACAGTTTGCAAATAACGCAAGAACAGTATGTACCGCATTTGTGATGTTTGCTTCTCGATATTATCAAAGGAATTTTAATCTTTCAGAATTGAACACGTTGTTTAAAGCGGCACAGAATGATAAGCTGTCTGATTCTGATGTTTATAATATTGTAAAGAATATGAATGGTATTAATTGGATTTTGCCGCCGGATGTTTTTGTAAATAAAGACAAGTACGATGATGTATTGTATAAATTGTTTGAATTAATGATTAAACATGGATCACATGACTTGATGATGACTATGAGAACAAATGATACTATTACAGCATCAAACTATTTGAAGAAAGATAAGAATTATATAGAAATTCTTAGTATGAATTGGGATTATATTTCTGATAGTATTACTTCTATATTTGATGCTTTGCAGTAATGATTTAATAATCAATAATAAAATAGTTAGGCACCTGTGGGTATTCTTTTTCACAGGTGTTTTTCGTTTTAAAAATAATCTTGATAAAACGCTATAAAAACGCTATAATAATGCTTGCGAAAGGATGGTGTAAAGCTATGGCCTTATCGGATGAGATTATACTTATAAGAAAAAAGGGGTTTTGTACGCAGATAGAGTTTGCAGAACGTATTGGAGTATCATTTTCAACGGTTAATCGTTGGGAGACGGGAAAAATGAGTCCTAGCGTTTCAACTATGAAGAGGTTGAAAGTCTATTGCGATGGATTAAATATTGAATTTGATAACGTTGAAAAAGCATGGTTAGAAAAAATGTTAGATCATGATGATAAAAAGAAATAGAAATCATACATACAAATTCATGAAGTTATGACTCTGATTGAAGAGTTGGTAAAACAGATCTCGATGTTCGAAAAACTGTTGGAATTCAAACGCGAGGGAGCCAGAATAGTGTCTTAACTCCTTGCAGAAGTGGATGATATCAGCTACTTAAATATCCTGAAAGAACAGCAGAAATTTACAGGATTGGCATTGATTGAGAATAGTTCCGGAAAACACAAGGGTGAGACCACAATAAGCAGGCGAGGACGAAAGTGACTCAGATACCTACCTGTTCTTTTATGGCGCAATGTCGCTTGTAGCGAAGAATTCGGAGTTCAGAGACATCCCTATTACATAATCAGAAGGCTGAATCCATTAAAGCAAGATTCAGTCACTTATGGTGATTGGAGTCAAGTTGATGCGTATTTTTTATGCCATGCTGACAAAAGGTGGGGATTATGATCCAAGAAGATGGTCGGTGATATCAAGAGACGGGCGGCTTATCTATAGGCTGCATAAGAAAAACAATTAACTTTAGTGGAAGGGGAGCTGTTGAATAAAGTGGAATGTGACAGATAATGTTCACTGATTATGGTATAGGAACAGGACGAGAGTCAGTAATTAAGAATACAAAGAATGAGCCAGTAGTCGGTAGAATAGCAATCATGGGGCACGCCCCTGCAAAGGAGAAAAGTTGACGCTCTGGTTATGGGGAGGTAGGCCGAAGAAAGTTACGGTCTCTGGAGACAGAGATGATTCTGGTGGATATAAGAGGTTGTTGCCATAGAGGGATGGGGATACACAAGGCCAGAAAAGAGAATATCAAGTATGTTTTTTGTCGGATATCTTTTTCACTATCATTTCAAATCCTGATACATTGAAATACTCAAAGTTTCGGCTTGCTTACTGAGATGTAAAATGCTGAAAAATATTCAATTTTCAATAAGAAACACTTGATTATATGAGGAGGTGGTTATATGCCATATGCAATAGATTTATTTTGTGGGGCTGGAGGATGTTCTGAAGGGCTGATACAGGCGGGATTTCATATTCTTTTTAGTTCTGATATAAGTGACATGGTTGAGGTGACATACAAATATCGTCATGCACAATTAGGACTTATTCAAGGGCAGAATACTTGGTTTGAAAGGGCTGATATTAGAAATCTTCATGGTGATTTTATCAAGCAGAAAATTAGCGAACTTGAAATGTTTCGTAACCAAGAAGTACCGGAAATCGATTTGATGATTGGTGGGCCAAGTTGTCAAGGGTTCTCAAGAGCCGGTAGACGAGATAAAGAAGATCCAAGAAATTTGTTATTTGGTGAATACGTCAGAGTAATAAACGAAGTAAACCCTAAGTATATTGTTTTAGAAAATGTTGAAGGTTTTATGGATATGCAGTTTTTTGGGTATAAGGGCTTAGATTTATACGATGAAAATGGAAACCTTGTTGAAAATGGACAGGTTTATCCAGATGGCTCTGTTACACCTCTCATTCTGAGATCTGAATTGAACAGAATTGGGTACAATACTTTAGAACCACGAATTTTGAATGCTGCAGATTATGGTGTTCCACAAAGAAGAAATCGCATAATTTTTATTGGATATCGAAGAGATCTTCCTGCACCATCGTATCCAGAGCCTACGGTTACACCTGAAAAACAACTTACGCTAAATGATGCAATTAGTGATTTGGTAAACGATGTAGATCTAAAAAATAAAGTCAACCTAAAGCTTTCTGATTTCCAAAAGGAAAGTAGAGCCGGAAGAACGCCATCATTCATTACAGGGGAACCGATACCTTGTGATAGAAGACATCTCCAAAATCTTGAATTACCAAATGCTACAGATATTGTTTTAGAGAGATTTAGTTTATTCAACGAAGGTGAGTCTGGTTCAATGTTGAGAAAACGAATTAAGGAGCAGGGAATAGATATAACAGGAAAGAATTCTTTGATTCGGTTGTGTTGCGATAAGTTAGAAATGCAATCTAAAGATGTTATAGAATTATTTAGGTGTACAAATGCACCGGATACTGCTTTAGATGTCCTGTTGACTAAGAAGAATATTCGCCAAAGGTTGAATTCTGTTGAACCTTCGCCAACTGTGGTTACTCTTCCTGATGATTATATTAATCCATGGGAAGCCAGAACGATAAGTGTAAGAGAAATGGCAAGATGCCAATCATTTGATGATTCTTTTGAATTTTTGGGGAAAAGGACAACTGGCGGATTGAAACGAAGAACAGAGGTACCACAGTGTACTCAGGTTGGAAATGCAGTTCCACCACTCTTGGCAAAGGCAGTTGCATTGGAAATCATTAAGGTATTATAAAACAGAGGGGTAGTCCATATAGTGTGGACACCCCCCTATCTTTTTCTGTGAAAGTATTAGCTTGACTCTATAATTCTACATGTTCGATTTCACCGAACAGATCAGACTTTGCATATGGTTTGATTCTCCATGCATTTCCATGGTTCTTTCCAACATAACGCCCCTCTTTTGAAGTGTACCCACGCCAATCATAGGTGATTACGCCCGCCTTTATCAAAGAAAGAAAGGTTGTGAATTGTGGAGCTCTGGAAAACTCAATTTCATTATATTTAAATTGGACCATACCATTAATTTCTCTGCTTTCGGCTTTTACCCACAATGTTGATGGATGTTTTAAATATAACTGCCGTCTTAAATCGTCAAAAGGCCAGTATGCAGCTATCTCTCGTTTACCAGTAAATGGATCTTGCCATACAATATTGACCTCTCTAGCGTCATCATTAACATGAAGATAAAAACCTTGGTTGTTTTGAGGCGCATCAATAGAACCGATAGTAATATATAAGCTATTGTATCCTGGATGAGCAGCTGAATCATAACCATATATTCTGGTAAATGCTGATACTCTGTTTCTGTCTAAAGGTTCAAGAGTTGCAACTCTTGTTCCATCGAATAGTGGTCTTAATGTAAAAAGAGTATCTAATGTTCTGCTACCACCTTTGGATTTTATTTCAATTAAGCCGTTGTAATCAGCGTCGTTACGATTATTTGTATTGATTCCAAGAAGTTCTTCTAAAGTATCTCCAACGTCCTTTGGTGCAATTGGACCATATCCTTTTGAATTATCAAAAAATCCACCATGTACAATTTCTTGAAGGCGTGGCCTGATTTGATAGAACAAGTCAGTAATTGCATCTACTCCGATAGCATTAAGTAAATCGTTTTCGGAAGGAATATTGTGTGTAAGATTAATTAAATAAATTAATGGAATCCCATTTGGTTGTCTAAAGATAGAAATATAAAGAAGATCACCTTCATTAATTTCACCATTTTCCATTCGTTGTTTTAGTGTTTTGATGGAAAAACGTCTATCGCCTCGGTTATTGGCAACTCTATAAAACTTTAATTTAATTAACTCGGTTTTTCCATTCTGGATAAATAATGCATCATAAGATATACCGAATCTGCCACCATTATCTAGTTGTTCATAATCAACTAGCCCCCAGTTGAACAGAAGATCTCTGAGAATACCATTAGCATCTACGTTATTCTTGTCAATCATAGTATATGTCATACGAATTAATGCATAATCTTCATTTCTAAAGCGATGTATCATATTAATTACATCAGCTTCGTCCGAATATGGTGTAAAAATCATATCTCTTCATCCTCTCTTGTATTTCGTGTAAATAGAATGTACATTTCATTGGCAACCGTGTAGGCCATTGCATATAGCGTTTTAATTGTGGGATTAAGTGCTTTATGGTTAATGATTCTGCTAATCATTGCAGTTTGAATATCAGTTGCCCCGTATATTTCTATTTGTTTAATTTGTTTATGCTGCATTTCTCTTTTTAAGTTTTCAATAAAAATAAGGAGATAGTCATCTTCTTTGAAGGTATCAGAAAAATCATTGTTGTCACCTGCTAAGCTATTAAGATAGTTTCTTGAAAACAAAGCAGGGAATGGTACATTTAATTTTCTTGCAAGACTTAGCGCAGTATTGTATTCGATATTTTGTTCACCATATTCCAATGCTGAAAGGCAACTACGGTCATATCCTATAGATACTGCTAAATCTGAAATGGTATATCCTTGCATTTCACGTGATTTTCTAATGTTGGACCCGAAAACCAACAGAATATCAGTAGGGTTAAATTCTGCCTCCATCTAATCTCCTCCTTGATATTTCTTATTATACTCATTTACTCCCTTTTGACACTTGACTTATAACCATCAATTTAAGGGGCACGATTTACAACAAATAGTTTGGGAGACAAACCAAAAGATTTCATCAGTAGCCACGACTACTATATAAAGGGTAATTGCAGATGAAAGAAGTAAGTTATAATGATTCCTATGAGATGGAGGGACTTGTTGATGAATGGTTTCGTGTAAAATGTATACTTGTGCGGTATAGAAGATTTGAGGTCACCTATGATATGGATAATAGAACAGTTTTTGTAAAGTATGCAAATTGTAGAAAATTCTTTAGGGCAGGAGGAAAAACGTTACGATGTATTGTAATAATCTATCTCTGTAGAATCCGAGCAAAGTTTGCAGGGAGATATGAGTAGGCAACAAGAGCAAACAAGGAGAAGAATGATATTGTTACAAAAGAATATTACAAAGCATATATGGAATATAAAATAATCACGACTTGCCATCCGAAAGATAGAGAAGGTAAAAAGACATTTATTCGACTTATAGAAAAACTAAAGACATGTCGTAGGAAACTTGCGGCTGATATGGTTACAGTAGATGATTGTAGAGAAATTTTTGTGATTTTTGAATTAAAAAACAACAATTTGAACTATTGACACGTGATAGTTCAAATATTATAATGATGGTACAAGATGATTGGAGGGTGGTTTATGTCTAGACAGTTTGACGAATATATGGAAGGTAAATTTGAAATATATGGGGAGGTTTATGAGATTGTTGAGCCAGAGAATTTAAATGAACTCATCAAAGCTATGCAAGTAAGAGATGAAATACAGAATATGCTGAATAGCCTCATGTCTGACGGGGATTCTAGTAATTGGGAGAGCCTTTTGCAGGAACAGGAGGCTTATATTGAGGCTTATATTGAGAATCTTGGAGATTTTGATAATAGCATCTTAAGCAGTAATATCTCTTACCTTGCAAAGAAATATGATCTTCGTATCGGTGATGTAGAAAGAATACTAGGTGTAAGTGCAGGTTATATTTCAAGAACTACAAAAGAAGGTTCAGGAAAGAAATTAAGTATTGATGTTGTGTGGAAAATATCCAAATTCTTTGAAGTTGGCATAAATACATTAATTAGTACGGATTTAAAAGTTCCTGGCAGCAATACTGAACTGTTGATACAATTTCTTTTTAAACTGAGAAATGATACGGCGGAAGATAAAATAGAATGGAAATTTGAGGGCGGTTTTGAGTGTGAGATTCAGAATCGATATTTAGAGATGAAACTTGTAGGAGAGCAATCAGAAGATAACAATAATGATGAGTATGGTTATCTCTATTTCCCTGTAGGACATTTGAATCCAGATATGAAATGGTATGTTGGTGGGGAAATAATATGCTGCGAAAAATTCAGTGGTGATAAAGATTTGGTTATGATCCCTCTTGCTCTTGAAAATAGAGAAGGTGTTTATGGAATTGATTGCTATTTTGTTTGGAAGGAAAAGAATGAATGGAAATGGCAGAAGGTATTTTATTCAAATGAAACACCAATGAGTAAAGTTGATGATGTTGCAAAGGCTTTTTATGAAGAGATTATGGGAACCGTATTTGACGATAAGGTTTCATCTGATGTAAAAAGCATTATTACAGATTATCTTAAGTGGGGACGATGTTAAGAAAATTTATATAGAACATCCGTTGCACAAGGCCTCAAGCGCCAAGGCTTTGTGATGTAATTGTAGATGGAGAAAGTATTATTTGGGAGGTAAACAGGATAAGAACAAGGTTAAAATTATTGATTGGGACAATCTTGTTTATCAGGTTAAAGTTGCAAAAGAAATGGCAGATGTCATATGCACTTGACACTGAGAATCGGGATTTGATATCAGCATTTCAGTTGGTTCCTTACAGTGTTTTTTAAGACGTGGTATTCAAGGCATTGGGGAGAATAAAAACAAAATGATGATTTTATGGACAAAAAATAGGGGGGATAGTAATGGACAGTTTGTATATTTCTAGAGTGGTTATAAAAAACTATAGAAATTTTAAAAATTTGGATGTTGATTTACAGCATAAGTCTGTAATTGTTGGTGAAAATAATGTAGGTAAAACCAATTTTATAAAGGCGCTGCAGTTAATTTTAGATCCTACACTGTCAGATGAAGACAGAATGCTTTCTGAAAGCGATTTTAATGATTCACTAGATAATCCTATGGATAATGATCAGGAGATACTGATACAGATTTATATCAGTAATTACAGAAATAATATGGCAGTAATGACTGTGTTATCTGACGCAACCGTTTTGGATGCTAATGGAAATGAAGTTCTTTTATTAAGTTATAAGTTTTTTCCTTATGTTGATGAATTTGGTAAGAAAGAATACCAATATGAAGTTTACATGAAAGATGATTTGTCCAGAAAATTCGGTTCAAGAGAAAGAAAATATCTTAACTTAAAAGTTATTAAAGCTCTAAGGGATGTAGAAGCAGACTTAAGAAATAGTAAGAGATCTCCTGTTAAAAAGATGCTTGATGAGTACAGAATAAGTAAAGATATTCTGGAGAATATAGCCAATGAATATAAGCAATGCGGAGATCGTGTACTGAACTTGGATGAAATTAATGATATGATTATGCATATCAATAAACGATTTTCTGAAATTGTAGGGAACCGTGATTATGATATTTCGTTACAGGCGATGGAGATAGACCCTACAAAGGTATTAGGATCGTTAAAAATGTTGATGGCAAATCGTTCAGTGTCTGATTCAAGTTTGGGGTTGGACAATATTTTATATATTTCATTGGTCCTTCATATGTTTAGGGATAAAACTGTGCCAAGTTTTATTCCTAGTGCAGAATACGCCGATTTATTAACAAAAGAAAATAGTGAAATTTTGAATAAATGCTATAAAGCTAATGCGAACGGCAATTATATATTGAAACCTGATCTTGATAAAGAGAATGGTAATAAATTATATACATTTATGTCTGATAATGGACGTGGGAATAGTGCTGTAACTTTATTAGCTATAGAGGAACCAGAAGCACATCTTCATCCGGTTTATCAGCGATTGATATATAAGGAGGTTATTAATCGAAATGGATTTCCAATACTACTTACTACACATTCAACGCATATTACTTCAGTATCGCCAATTAAGTCGTTAGTACATTTACATCGAAAAGATGGGAACACTGTTGCTCACTCTACGGCAAGTATGCCAATGATCGAAGGTGAATTTTTAGATGTTGAAAGATATCTTGATGTTAAGAGAGGTGAGATTTTCTTAGGTAAAGGAGTTTTGCTTGTTGAAGGAATTTCAGAAGAATATATCATTCCTAGAATGGCAGAAATGATAGGAAAGCCATTAGATGAGAATGGTATAGTAGTATGTAATATTAATTGTACGAACTTTAAACCTTATATGAAGATGTTAAATTGTCTTAGCATTCCTTATGCGGTGATAACAGATGGTGACTTCTATACGATAAGTGAGAACGGCTCAGAAGAGGAAGATTCAAATAGAAATTACCATGTCATGGAAAAGGATGTCAAAGATTATGAAAAAACGGGATCTCTTGGAATTGAAAATGCTATAAAGATATTTGAAGCATTGGATATTGATGTGCCAGAAGATAAAGACAAAGTATCTTATTTCTCAGAAAAAGGATATTTTATTGGAAAGTATACATTTGAAGTAGACATGATGAATCAAACGACTACAGAAGTCGGTGAGAAGGCATTTTTAGATACTTTTAATCAGTTGGTAGAAAGTGCACGAAAGCAGAACAACTTTAAAAGAAAGTTAAAGGATCAAGATTATGAGTTTTGTTTAAGAAGGATAGAAGATCAGAGTGTTGGTAAAGGAAGATTTGCTCAGATATTTTCAGAAAAATGCCTTGTTGATAATTGCCCTGAATATGTAAAAAAAGCTATTGAATACATTTGTTCGAAGGTAGGTGAATGAGTACGAGTTATTTAGAAAAATTGAACAGGCTGAAAAAAGATGAATATCAGAAGGCTGCATTTGAAAGCCAAAATAATACGGTTGTATTAGCAGGCCCGGGAAGTGGAAAAACAACGGTTTTAACATTAAAGGCAATGTATTTGTTAAACAGTGCAGTTTCTGAACCTCGTGGGTTAGCTTGTTTGACGTATAGTAGAGAAGCCGCAAGAGAATTTACAGAAAGACTAAAAGAATTAGGATTGGTTAGAAGAAAGAACATATTCCTTGGAACAGTACATTCTTTTTGTCTTACAGAGATACTTGGTAAGTTCAGCGATGTGTATTCATTAGATATTCCTATTCCGATAAAGATTGTTCCTGAAAAAGAAAAAAATAAACTATTTGAGAAAGCAAAGCATAATCTACAGTGTGAAGATAATTATTTTAAATTTGAAAGAATGAATTGTGCGAGAATGCTCAGTGTTACCGGGGTAAGCGAGGTTAGCATTGATAAGGATGAAAAAGCTGAATTAATAGCTGATGAGTATGAGAAATTGTTATTTCAGTCAGGATATATTGACTATGAAACCATTATTATTGAGTCCACAAAGTTATTGCAAGAAAAAACTTATGTAAGAGAGTGTATTTCCGCGAAGTATCCTTGGATTTTAATTGACGAATATCAGGACTTAGGTAGACCACTTCATGAGATGGTTCTTTCGTTAATAAATCATACAAATATAAAGTTTTTTGCAGTGGGGGATCCGGATCAATCAATTTATGGTTTTCAAGGCGCAGTACCTGATTATTTACATGAACTAGCTGAAAGATCAGATGTACAAAAAATAGTATTACGAAATAACTATAGAAGTAATCAGGATATTATTGATGGATCTGAGCTTGTTTTGAATCAGCAGCGTGGATATATTGCAAAAACAAGAGAAAATGAAAAGGCGGTATATAAGTTTATAGAAGTGGATGAGGAATTGGAGGATCAAATTCAATATTTTGTAAAAAAAATTGTTCCGAGACTTGTTGAGGCTAAAATACCATATGAAGAGATAGCTGTTCTTGTAGGAAACAATGCGGAATGTAATAGAATAGCTATGGGTTGTCGGAAAGAGAATATTCCGTACTATATTGTAAAGCACCAATTTAACAGAAGTGACTTTGTAAAATGGGTAGAAAATTGTGCTTCATGGATTGAAGGCAATGTGGACATCCTTTTTAATGAAATAGGCGACTTTTGGATTTCTTTGATATCAGTTAATGGATTGCAATATATGACGGCTGATGAAAATCTAATTATTAGAGAGCGTCTATATAATGTGTTGATGCAGAGTAAGATCTATGAAAAGTCTTTAACTGAGTGGTTTGCTTTTTTAAGAAATGAACTTCATTTTGATTATTATCTTGATCATAACACATTTTTTCAGGATGAAAAGGAGAATCTAGATAATCTGGTGAAAGAAATGTCCGGTACGGAATATTCTGAATATGGGATAGATAAGTTTAGTAAAATAGGTAAACCGGAGAATCAAATAGTTATATCAACAAGACACAGTTCAAAAGGCTTGGAATTTGAAACTGTAATTATGATGGGGATGGAAGAGGATCATTTTCCGAATTATTATGTGAAAAATGATAAAAGATTGTTGGGAGAGACAAATCGATTGTGTTTTGTATGTGTAAGTCGTGCAAAAAGGATATGCATTTTAATGCGCTCGAATTTTTATACTATAAAAAAGAAAAATGGTGATTTATGGAGAAAAAGATATTATCCGTCAAGATACTGGACACAATTATATACAAAATATGGTAAAAAAATCTAAATGCAAGTCAGCGCAGTGGAAGAAGTTATTCGGAGCCTTGTGAAGAATCTTAAATTTTGGTAAGCAATCCTGAATAGAATTAGTTCAAGAATAGATACGGAAGAAATAGAAAAAGAGATTGGAGTAGTTATCAAGAAGGAAGACGATAGGTTAGTAATAGAGAATCCTGGAAGCATTCGAACAGGCAAGAAACAGATGCTCCGCGGTGGCATCTCAGACCCTAGAAATAAGACATTGATGAAGATGTTTAATATGATTGGTATTGGTGAAAGGGCCGGCAGCGGTATCCCGGATATTTATCAGGTATGGGAGAATGAAGGCTGGGCTGCTCCTGTTGTTGAGGAGAGTTACAATCCAGATAGAACCCGTTTAACGCTTGAATTTGCGAAGAAACAAGCGAATAAAACAAACGATAACATAAAAGGAGCCGAAAAGGAGCCAAAAAGGAGCCAAAAAAGAGCCGAAAAAGGGCGCCGAAAGAAAGCAAGATATTTTAAAATTGATTAAATCAGATGCATCAGTTACCCAGACCAGAATTATGGAAGAATTGCATTTGACTAGGAAACAAGTTCAAAAGGATATGAAGGAATTACAGGAGATGCATATTCTTGAGAGAGAGGGAAGCAACAGAAGCGGACGTTGGATTATAGTTGATGAGAATAAGAAGAAAGATTACTAAAGGAGACTAAGTGGACAGAAAAACCGAAGCCCTAAACTACCTGAAACAATACCCCAAGATGGCAAAATGGATGAATACCTGCAGTTGCTGTGGCTCAATGGGCTATAACCCTGATATGCCAGACAAGATTACTTCGAGAGATGGCAATAGAGAATATAACATTGTATTTTCAAGAAACATAAAGAAGTATTTTCCTCCACTTAGAGTAAATGACATGTGGATGTGCGACATTTGTCAGAAATATTGGAAAGATAAATAAGTATTTGGAAAAGGAGGACCGACGATGGAATTTATATGTTACCCAAAGTGTTCAACCTGCCAGAAGGCAAAGAAATGGCTGGACGAGAATAAGATCGAATACACGGAGCGCCACATTGTGGACGACAATCCAACATATGAGGAGCTTAAGAAATGGTATGAGAAGAGTGGACTTCCGCTCAAGAGATTCTTCAATACGAGCGGCATGCTGTATAAGGAGATGAAACTGAAGGACAAGCTTCCGGACATGAGCGAGGATGAGCAGTTACAGCTTCTTGCGACAAATGGCATGTTGGTGAAGAGACCGCTTGTCGTTGCTGAAGGTTTCGTGTTGCCTGGATTTAAAGAAAAAGAGTGGACAGAGAAGATACTGTAGTAGGGACGTTGCTTTTGTCACGAGGACTGTCCCCGTGTCACGATTTTATAAGACAGAGGGACGCTTTGCGTGACAAAAGGAACGTCCCCAATTTTAAGACAGAGGGACACTCTTTGTGACAAAAGGAACGTCCCCATGGAGAAAAAATGAAAAAAATTGATGTAAACAACAGTTGGGAAATGCATCGCGTAGGCGATGACGATTGGATTACGGCGACAGTGCCGGGATCGGTGTATGGGGATCTGCTGCAGGCGGGCAAGATGGAAGATCCGTTCTGGAAGGACAATGAGATAGAAGCACTGAAGCTGATGGATTACGATTATGAGTACCGCACCAGCTTTTCGTGTGATGATGAGCTGCTGGGATCGGATGAGGTTATCCTTCGGTTTGAAGGGCTGGACACCATTGCGGATATCACGCTCAATGGTGTGAAGCTTGGACACGCCGACAATATGCACAGGACATGGGAGTATTCGGTAAAGGATACCCTGAAGCAGACGGATAATATATTAAGTGTATATTTTTATTCGCCGACAAAGTTCATCGCAGATGCATTTGCGAAGGCTCCAACACGGGGAACCGAGGATGCCATGAACGGATTTGTACATATCAGAAAAGCTCACTGCATGTTTGGCTGGGACTGGGGCGCTCACCTTCCTGATGCAGGAATATGGCGGCCGGTCAGCTTGCTTGGCATTGATACCGCACGGATAGATTCTGTAGAAATCCTGCAGTATCATGGGCATGACTCAGTGGAACTTGATATAAAGCCGGAGATAGAATTTGCCCGGAAGTATATTGGTTCTGGATCAGAGACGGGACAACTGAGTGTAAAAGTTAGAGTAGTAGATCCGGTTGGAAACGAAATTATAAATAGAATATTAAATGAAGATATCACGAAGCATATACATATAGACAACCCACAGCTCTGGTGGCCGCGTGGGTATGGTGAGCAGAACCTTTACACTGTTTCCGTTGACCTTGTGAAAGATGATGGTACGGTGGTTGACAACTGGACGAGAAAGATCGGCCTGCGGACAATAACCATGGACCGCACAAAGGACAAATGGGGTGAGAGATTTGCCACCTGCGTAAACGGTGTAAATATATTTGCCATGGGTGCGGATTACATTCCGGAGGACCATCTCCTTGGACGTGTGACACCTGAGACCACAAGAGCTCTACTTGAGAAGGCGGTATTTGCGAACTTCAATTCTATACGTGTGTGGGGCGGTGGATATTATCCTGACGACTGGTTCTATGATATGTGCGATGAGATGGGATTTGTGGTGTGGCAGGATTTCATGTTTGCGTGTGCTGTCTACGATCTCACACCAGAATTTGAGGCAAATATCACCGCGGAATTTATTGACAACTTAAAGAGGATCCGCCATCATGCGTCACTCGGGCTTATGTGCGGCAATAATGAGATGGAGCAGTTTGTTAAGGAGAGAAAATGGGTGAGCAAGGACAACGAGGTTCGGGATTATATTATTATGTACGAGCGAATTCTCCCTAAGATCATGAAGCAGTATGCTTCACAGGTATTTTATTGGCCAGCGAGCCCGTCCTCAGGTGGTTCATTTGATGATCCGAGAGACGAGAACCGTGGTGATGTGCATTATTGGGCTGTGTGGCATGGTGATAAGCCATTTTCTGAGTACAGAAAGTTTTACTTCAGATATCTTTCCGAATTCGGTTTCCAGTCATTTCCTTCAAAGAAGACTGTTGAGACATTTACGAATGATGAGCGTGATATGAATATCTTTTCATACATTATGGAGAGGCATCAGAGAAATGGATCGGCAAATGGAAAGATAATGAATTATATGCAGCAGACGTATAGATATCCATCTGATTTCGAGACGGTTATCTACGCATCGCAGCTTCTGCAGGCGGATGCTATCAGGTATGGCGTCGAGCATTTTCGAAGAAACAGAAATGATGACAGGTGCATGGGAGCAGTGTACTGGCAGTTCAACGACTGCTGGCCGGTTGCATCCTGGTCCAGTGTGGATTACTGCCAGCGCTTAAAGGCACTTCACTACTATGCAAGACGTTTCTTTGCTCCGATCATGATCTCCTGTGAAGAGGAGGGCATGCTTGGAAGCGGACAGGAGCTGGTGAGACTTCCATTTGAATTCCCGAAGTCCATACGCCTCTGCGTGGCAAATGAAACCATGAACACAGAGAAAATACTAGTGTCCTGGCAGTTGAGGGACACGTCAGCGCGTGTTCTTGAATCCCACGATGAAGAGATCACTGCGCCAGCGCTGACGAGCGTATGGCTTGACAAGGTTGAACTTCCTGGTATCGACATTTACCACCAGTATGTGAGCTATCAGGCAAGCATGAAAGGACAGGTAATATCAGAGGGGACTGTCATATTCTCATATCCGAAGTATTTCTGCTACGAGGAGCCTCATTTGCAGGCGACAGTGGATGGCGACTATATCACAGTCAGTGCGGATGCTTATGCGAAGAGTGTGGAGATCCTGAACCAGAATGAGGAGCTTATCCTGTCGGATAACTATTTTGACCTGAATGCAGATTCAAAGACTGTAAAGGTTATAAGTGGAAGTGTGGATAAGCTGAGGCTTAGAAGTGTATATGATATAAGTTGATCTTGATAAGAGAGATTTATAAATGGTGAATGCCAGCGCTTAAAATGCGCTGGCATCGCAATTTTCATAGTTTCGAAGATGAGAGATAAATTAGTATACCCCTGCAGGATACAGATCGCCATCTGGAAGAACAGGTGGTTCTTTCTCGGCATTCTCAGGTGTAACTTCCTTGCGTTCACCAGGGGCAAGCTTGATCGTTCCGGCACTTGACTGTACATAGATCACGCTGTAGCCGATATTTTCTACATATAATGGCTTTTCGTCTGTATATTCGGAGTAGAACTCGATATTCTGATAATGCGGGAAATATCTCACATCAACAAGCTCATTGCATTCCTGACCTTTATTGTATGCGCTTATCAGAAAACTGTCCTGAAATGTTCCGACGTGCGGGTATGCCGAATATTCGCAGGGAGTGTTGTCTTCAGAATCTTCTGGCACATAATACAGTGAATGAAAGTAATACTCACAGAAATTGGCAAGTACAAGAAGAACTTTTCCCGGTTCTATAACAGGTCTGAGCAGCGTGTCCATTCCTTTATATTTCTTACTCAGGACTTCATAGTCAGGGATAACCTCTGAGTACTCATCCTGATGTTCCCAGTCGCAGTACGCAAGAGGACAGTGATACACGCTGTTCATAGTTGTGACAACAAGCTCCTCGGCCTCGGTATCTACATGTATATCATTTACAACCGAAGTATGGATCCATGTGCCATCTGTGAGTCTTTGATGTCCGGTTACGACGCCGTGTCCCATCTGGTATCGTTCGCCTTCTGATACAAATGACTCAACATACCAGTAGTGAAGCATGAGCTTTTCGTTATCATTTACCAAATTGTCCACATAGGAATCGATGATCTGCCGTCCCAGAAGCTCATAGCTGCTTCCTGGAAATGGTCTGGACATTCCCATCACGATCCTGCGTCCGTTATATGAAAATACCAGCTTAATCACCACGCCGTAGTCCTTTATGACACCTTCTATACCGTATTTGTCTGAATATACATTTATCTCCTGCTCGAGCATTGTACTATCCATACCAGAGGCCACCTCACTTCTCTATATTTTATAGTATACTAATTATCCATCCTTTTGCCCGGATTGGTCAACCAACTGGTAGTTTAATAGAAATGAGATTATGTTCGAATTCCTGAATTATTATCTCTGTGGTATGATCATCAATCGAGATTTATATCTTTGTAGATATCGGATACATAGGTCTCTTTCATTGTATTAAATATTTGGTGCTTGATGTTTTCAAATATTACATCTGCTGATTCTTTAATTTGTTTATCAATGGTAGTTGAGGTCGAAAACATGGAATTGGAGAAATGGTTAAATAGCTCCATTTCAGAAGAAATCAGGAAGATTGAAAAAGGAAATGATTCCTACAAGTATGACAATGTGGCAACTCAGGAGGATTTCGATAAATTCTAAAGAATTGTGATTGTACTTAAAATATGAATAGAGGGATTGAACAATCGCCTTACCCATGATAAAATGTATTTAAGGCAATTGAACAGATACCTTGATAGATTACATTTTTAAGGAGGTCTCCTATGCGAGTACAATTTTCAGTTGATTCTAGTGAATGGGCAAAACTCCAGCAGTTGGCATCTGCAAATGGATATCCTGATGTTCCATCATATTGCAAAGATATTTCTTTAGAACAAAGAACATACGCAAATATGTGGAAAAAGGTCGTTGATGGCATTCGAAAAATGCCATCTGGAAGTATATTCGCCTTAAGAGATTTGGTGCAATCTCCACCGGCTAATTTAGGTGTGAAATTGTATGAGAATCAGTCAAAACTTGGGATACAGGTTAACCCACAAAAAGATAGCTTGCACACAAATACATTTACAAAGTTATAATCACCTTACACCAAGAAAGTTCATTATGCAAAAGGGTGCATAGAAAAGAGGTATTAGTTATGAAGTACAGTACAGAGGTGGGGCAGATGACCAATTATGATGTGATCCGTCAAATATTGCGTGAACATTCAAGCAGAGAAAACGTACTTGGAATAAAAGCAATATCGAAAAAAGCTGGCGAAATGAAGTATAAAATAGGACGAAATGCGATCGAAGGGTTTATGGCTAAAATGATGGTTAAGCCATATGAGACAGAGGAAGAATGTGATGAATTAATAAAGCAGTGTTCCGCAGATACGCGTGAAGTTTATTTTTGCAAAATGGATTTGGAAGGAAGACGGACCAGAGGTTATTGGATGATGGAAGCATTGTCGGATAGCGAGTGGATGTATCTTATTGATAGTATATTGTATAGTAAGATATTAACGAAAAAAGAAGCGGATAACCTTGCTAAAAGAGTAACGTTGTTGGCAGGAAGACAGTTGTCTGATTTTACAAAATACTGTCACAGAATGAATAACCAACCATATATTGTTGGAGATGAGGATATAGACGAAAATGTTGGGCGTATCGAGAGTAACGTCTTAAAACAAGTGCATTTGATAAGAGAAGCTATTAATCAGGGAAAAAAGGTGAAGTTTAATTTATGTGTATATGATTATGGAGATCAAAAGGTAAGATTGGTTCCATATGGAAAACAAGGAAAAGAATTTCCAGAGATGCCTGAGAAATACAAAAGGGATGTACATAGAATTTGTTCGCCGTTTGAGATCATTTATTCAAATGGACGATATTATATGCTTGGAGCTGATCTTGAAACAGAAAGGAATACATATCAAAAATACAAGTTATATCGTGTCGATTTGATGCAGGATGTTTCTGTGAACAGAGCACGCGCTATGACAAAGAAAGAAGCCGGAATTGACGAGTTAGAGAATTTGTTTAAATACCGGATGGAGAATCCTTACTTGTATACCGGAAAGGTGGAAAAGGTGAGGATAAGAGTTGATTCGGATCAGTTTACTCAGATAGTGGATTGGTTTTCTGATAATATTGAGGTTATAAAAATAGGGTATACTGAAAATGATATCACATACTATGATATTGAAGTAGAGGTAAATCTTAATAGTTTTACATTCTGGGTTTTGCAGTATAGTGGGTGTGTTGAGGTACTTCCCGACAGGAACGGTGATAGCTCATATAGAGAACGTATCAAGATGATATTGAAAGAAACTTTGAAGAAGTATGAGGAAAATGATAAATGAAGATAATGACATGGAATGTGAATAATTTTAATGGGGGAAGCTGGAATCCTAACCACAAATTATAATCCACCAACGCAAATAGATCATATTTTAATACAAAATAGTGAGAAATTTGTTGGAAAAATAAGAGAAAGAAATGTGTTTTATTCAATGGATTATTCGGATCATTATCCTTTATTTGCAGATATTGATTCATGAGAGCCGATTGGCTCTCTTTTTTTACCCTAAAAATATGAAAATTGATATTTGTGATTATTTATAAACAGATTCCGTTGATATAATCAGCACATATTAAGAAAAAGATAAAGGCTATAAAGTATGTGGAGATAGGAAAGTTTGTAGAGGAGGATAGGGATGAAGTATAACAAAAATAAAAATATTCAGATTACTTTTACGATACGCGAGAACTTGTATTTTAAATTCAAAACGCTTTGTAGAGTAGAAAAAAGGATGCCGGCTGTGGTGTTAAGGGAACTTGTAAAGGCGTATACCGAAGAAAAGGAACAAGAAAATGATAAATAAAGCAGGAAGTGCAGCGGCTCTATGTCATATTTATATGAAATTTATTTTCAAAACTGAGTTTTGTGCGGATTTATAAACAGGTCGAAATGTATAATTAGGAGCAAGAAGCTAAATTGATGAGAGGGGGGAAAAGCCCTGACGGGTTGTTAGGTGTTTTAATCCCTACAATTTATATATTATATATTAGGAGGAGTCTATAAAATGGAAAAATATGTGGTGTCGTTCAATATTGCTGGTTGGAAGTGGGAAATAACAGAAGAACCTTTTGGAGAGCGGTTAAAAAGAGCTTGCAGGTGTATAAAGAGTGAAGCCCCTGATGCATGGTTAGTTGGCTTGTCTGAGGTGATCCCTGGAACAGATGGTAAATATATAGATGTAATTAAACAAGAATTTCCGAACTATGTGGTAGTATTACCAAAAGCGTATACAGGTAGTAATTACAGAGCTGCAATAAATATTTTACTTATAAACAGAGAGGGGTATCATGAGCACCAAACCAGAACGCTTGACAATTTGGCAGATTCGCTGTTGTATAACTATGTGGGGGTTACTACGGACTATGGCTATTTCAGGATATTAAATGTTCATATGCCACATATCTCCAATGAAGGCAGACCTGAGTGGTACCAGAGCGAAAGAAAAGAACTACGGACAGTTTTTGAGAGGTCTATTTACGAAGAGTGTATAGCATATAAAAGAGAAGAGGATATGCAATTCATATGCATGGGAGATCTCAACTGTTCTCCTGATAGCGGATTTATCCAGAAGTTGTCTGGATCATTCGAACCGGCATTATTTAATGCCACGCGTCCAGAGGATAGGAAGATGGCAACATGGAAAAACCCTGAATGCCATAATCATATCGATTATGTCTTTTATAGTATGGGTACTATGTTGGGGCAAGTGGTAGATGTATATTGCAACGACATCATTGATACCCCAATATCAGGGGAGATCTCGGATCATGCCATTATTAGAGGAAAGCTGCGAATGAACCTAAATGATTGGAAAAATAAAATTAATCAATCAATTTGAATATTCTTATTATAACCTTTTAGAGCAAAAAAAGAAGGAGAAAATGGGAAATTTTATTGATGAATTTATTCCGTCAAAAGACACAAGGGCTTACTTGCATAGCATTCATCATGAATTCACAGACTTGGAGAAAGCAACGATTGTTGCAAATCACATTATGATTTCATATGAAGAAAAAGTAAAATGGCTAAATGTTTTTATGAACAAAATATCTGATGATGCATTAAGGGATAGGATATCAAAGGCACTAGTTCAGATTAAAAAGGATAGGAAGTATTATAGAAAGTGTAATACAGCAGTAGGGACTTTACCTTATAATAAATCGTTGTTTGACTTTGTGTTTATACCACACGATTTTAGGCATGGTGACATAGTAAGAAGTCTTTGTGGAGGGTGGAATACAACTGAGTTTTGTGAAAAAGTGGGAATAATACTCAATTATTTTGATGATGATTATGAGTCTTATAAAAAGCTTAAAGGGGATTATTCAGATGTTCAGATTTGCGTAGACATTAAATTTGACGGAGTAGCTTATCAAGGAGAGTTTGAACATGAGCATATTAATCCAATATATGTTGAGCGTATGACTTTGAATGAAAAAGATGAAAGAAGGTCGTATCTCAACTATTTGACGATAGGAAAGGGTTTACAATGAGTCGGAGTTATAAGAAAACACCAGTATTTAAAGTTGGGGGTAAAACGAAATATGCAAAGAGACAGGCAAATAAGAAGATCCGTCGTAATATGAAAGATAATGAAGATGCGTATTACGGTAAATCTAATTATTATCGCAGAGAGTATGGGTCGTGGAATATTTGGGACTATAGGTTCTGGGGAGGTCCAATATGGAGGGAGGAATCACAATGGAATATAAAGGGAGCACTATGGGAAAAGCTATATAAGAGGAAGTGAGATGGTGCATATAGTAGTAGAAGATAATCGTGGCTCCGCCTTTTCGTTTTTGGGGGTAGTATATATCTCATGATCTGAATCTAGGGAGTGGAGTAAGCACAATAAGGGGGCATATACATACATTACACCATTGCTGATATACATAACTCGCTGGAAAAGTTTGACAAGATGATAGATCAGATAGCCCCCTCAAGACAGGATGAAATCGTCCTGCTTGGGGATGCCTTTGATCGCGGAGGGGAGAATCCAGATCCGGTTGGCGTTTACTTTAGAATTTTGAGGCTAAGCATGAATGTAAACGTGAAGTGGGTTCAAGGTAATCACGATCACATGCTCGCGGAGTATATTTATTCTTACTATGGAATGGTTGAAAAGAAGAGATGCAATATACCACCATATCAATACAACTCGTTTGATCTGATGCAGGATAGACTTACTCAGGTTGACCTACTGAATTTGGCTGATTTGATAATGGGGCTGCCCCTGCAGATAGAGATCAATATTGGATCAAAGAAATACCTTCTTGCGCATGCCATGACATTTGATCCAGCACTTGGAGAGCAAGTCGATTCGTTGTACCTGGAAGGCCTTGAACACATGGGAGACTATTGGCGCCAGGGCGTGAAAGGTTATGTGTCCTTGGTAGGACATACTGATTCAAGCTACCAGTATAACAATCCACATGGCAGGTACCTTGACGGAAATCATTCAATCTGGGTGAATGATTTGGAGAATGTGTACATGCTGGATTGCGGATGTGGCTTGCCAAATGGGAGGCTGGCCTGCATATGTTTGGAAACAGGTGAGAGATTCTATGCATGAATTGGGCAGTCAAGAGGTTAATAATAAATGAGGAAATACATATGGGAAAAAAGATAAATATTGAAGCGAGTGATGAACCTTGTATGTTCCAGTTCTTTAAAAAGTATATACACCAGACAGACAAGAACGAATTTTATTGTGATAACAGGGTTGTTGATATCAGTAACCCTAATCCGGGAGTAGTTGTTGATTTTAAAAATATTGATCACACTTATGAAGTATTTGCAGTACTTGGAAATTATTGGGGAGGATGGAACTCTACGCCGACAGCAGCAGAGATGTATAATAGAGCTAAGGAATGGGAAGAGCGATTTGGCACGGAGATAGTTGGATTATCATATAACAGCGTTGATTTTGTATTGAACCGAAAGCTATCTGATATAGAAATAGAGGATTTGATCAAAGAATGTGAGGATATTCATGCAGATGCGGCTTGTAGTGGCGGATATGAAGAAATGCAAAAAATAATAAGAGAAAAAGGCGAGCTTCATATATGGTGGGATTAATATTATAAATATTGGGGAGGCGGTTTAAGTGGCTACATATGTAATTTCAGATATCCATGGAATGTATAACAAATTCACCGAGCTTTTGAATAAGATCAAGCTGAAGGATACGGACACTCTGTATATTCTGGGCGATGTTCTAGACAGGGGACCAGATCCGATCAAAACATTGCTCAAGATAATGAGCATGTCAAATGTGATCTGCATGCTTGGCAATCATGAGGACATGGCACTTGATTGCCTGAAGTTTTTGACTACTGAGATAACGGAACAGTCGTTGTCTGAGGTGTCTGAAGAGATGCTGGAGAACCTGGTAACCTGGCAGTACAATGGCAGCAAGACGACCATAGACGGGTTTCGGGCACTGGACAGAGCGAAGCAGCAAGAGGTCATTGACTTCATAGAGGATATGCCAGAGATAGAGGAGATATCGGTAGCTGGACAGAAATATCTACTTGTGCACGGCGGGCTAGGGGATTTTTATCCTGGTAAACCGATCGAGAGTTACACGATTGAGGAACTTATCTGGGCAAGCGCGGAGTATGATATTCAGTATTTTGATGACACTTATGTTGTTACAGGCCATACCCCGACACAGGGCATACCGGGCAATCCCAGACCTGGATACATATACAGACAGAATAATCATATCGCCATCGACTGCGGTGCGGTGAGAAGAAGCGGGCGGCTTGCGGCGATAAGGCTTGATGATGGCAAAGAATTTTACACAGGAGATTGATGTTCAAGAGAACAGGGAGGAGTGCTTATGAGGATATATTGTATGAGTGATATTCATGGCTGCATGGCTGAATTCGTGGATGCTTTAGCTTTGGTGTGGGATCACCTGGATGAGCCTGATACTATGCTTTGCCTGCTTGGGGACTATATTCATGGAGGCGCAGATGGTTATGCAGTCCTGGATAAGATAATGAATCTGCAGAAGGAATATGGTCCTGATAAGGTAGTTGCTCTTATGGGTAACCATGAAGAATTTGTTCTTCTGGGCGATTCAAGTATAAATCGGCTGATCGGTGTCTTTGATGATGATGCAGATGACGTCCGGGAACACGATGATGACAGATATATAAGATGGATCGAGAATCTCCCAAGGTACTTTACAGAGGGCAACACGATATTTGTCCATGCTGGCATCGATGAGGAAGCCGGTGACATGTGGGAATGGATGACCAGCGAAGATACATATGTCAACAAGTATCCGGCGGAGACCGGGAAGATAGAAGGACTTGATATGAAGGTTGTAGCCGGTCACGTTGGCACAGCGGAGATCTCCGGGGATCCAGGATTCCACGATATTTATTATGATGGTGAATCACACTATTACATTGATGGAACGGTGCTGGACAGCGGCATTATACCGGTCCTTCTAGTTGATACTGATGAGGACAAATATTATAAAGTCACAGAGTCTGGTGAATGGCTTGTACATCCATTTATTTACTGATTCTCTTTCTTAAAATACAAAGGCGCACAGTTCCGTTGGGAGCTTGTGCGTCTTTGTACATTAATTTATTTGTTGAGAAGAGTACAGTGCAGCGGTAGTGAAAAACAAATATCAGATATTGCAGTAAATGTGGATATGTGCTACAATGTCCGAAAAGTCGGAAGTTGAACGGGGGTACATTGTGAAGGTATATGAGAAGATATTTGCAAGGCTGGAAGAACTGAGTATGAGCCAGTCAGAGCTTTCGAGAAGAACAGGGATTTCAACCAGCACGATAAATGACTGGAAAAAAAAGAAGATCAATCCCCAGGCAGACAAGCTGGTTGCTATCTGTAAGGCACTTGACATGTCATTGGCAGACCTGCTTGGAGAAGACGGGGCTGAGAGCAGTGGCACAGATTACAGTGCCGAGGAGAAATATCTGGTGGAGTGTTATCGCAGATCGGATAATTATGTGAGAAGGCATATGCTCAGATATATGGAGCTCATTGACAATGTTGAGCCAAATGAGATGAAGACACCACAGAGGAATGTTGCCGTTATACAGGATGTGGATGGGAATAATATTGTGTTTATCAATGATATTATTTTTAAGGGAAAACGTTCTATAACATGGCCCGATGTTGAGGAATATCTGCGCCAGTATGTGGGAGAGTTCTATTCTATAGCAGAGACTGGAGATATAGTTTATATCGGTACTGATTTGCCAGATGAATATGCAGGATCTAATTACACAAAACATATTAAAGGGACAGTGGCAAAAGCAAAGGCAAACGCGGCTCAGGCAATTCCGGAGATCATTGAAATAGCAACATCCAAAACAGTGGAAGAAAATAAAAAAGAGAAACATAGCCGTAATGCTAAAAATGGATGGTATAGATATGATACCAGATTTGCGTTACCGGTTTACGATGAAAGTGGTGAGGTTAAGCGGTACAATGTGTTTAGTGCAAGATTATTGATCAGACATGCCGCTTCTGGGAAAATGTATCTGTACGATGTTTTAGAAATAAAAAAAGAAACGAGCAAGCCTTGTCAGGTGTAAAACCCTACCCAGTAGAAAACCCATTTCTTAATAAGTAAAGAATAAATCATGCTAAAGAAAAAGTCAACAGACATTTGAGGCGGAGGTTTCGAATTTGTAAATATTATTTATTTTAGCTTGAAGAGGCTGGAAAGGACATAGATTGAATTTACAGGAGACATTAAAACACTATTTTGGATATGACAGTCTGAGAGCAGGGCAGCAGGAGCTTATAGATGGAATACTTGCAGGCAGGGATGTACTTGGAATCATGCCAACCGGAGCGGGTAAGTCGCTGTGTTATCAGCTCCCTGCACTCATGATGGGTGCTTCCGGTAAGGGCATAACGATAGTTATCTCACCACTAATATCACTTATGGTAGATCAGGTTAAGGCACTGAACCAGGCGGGAGTTCACGCTGCGTATATCAATAGTACATTGACAGAAGGACAGATCAGAAAAGCTTTGGAATATGCCGGACAGGGCAGATATACACTCATGTATGTTACCCCGGAGAGACTTGGCACTGCGCAGTTTCTGGATTTTGCCGGCAAGGCAAGTTTTGCAATGGTGACAGTTGATGAGGCTCATTGCATATCCCAGTGGGGACAGGATTTCAGACCAAGCTATCTGGAAATAGCGGATTTTATAGATAAGCTGCCAGTGCGTCCTGTTGTGAGTGCGTTTACCGCTACAGCAACAGATATAGTAAGGCGGGATATCGTCCAGAATCTTAGACTTGAATCTCCTGTCACGATTGTCACAGGATTTGACAGACCGAATCTGTTCTTCAAGGTTGTGAACAGGAAAGGCGGACGTGAGACGGACAACAGTGTATTGAACTATGTCAAGAGACATGAGGGAGAGAGCGGGATCATATATTGTGCTACCAAGAAGAATGTGGAGAAGGTACACGAATTGTTGGTGGCACATGGAATATCTGCCGGTCGGTATCATGCCGGATTATCGATGGAGGAACGCAAGAGGAGTCAGGAGGATTTTACATATGACAGGCTCAGTGTGATGGTGGCGACAAATGCATTTGGCATGGGTATTGATAAGTCAAATGTGAGGTATGTGCTTCATTATAATATGCCGCAGAGCCTTGAGTATTACTATCAGGAGGCTGGAAGAGCCGGACGTGATGGTGAGGAAGCGGAGTGCGTACTGTTCTTCTCAAAGCAGGATATCATGATAAACAAGCGTTTGCTGGAACATAAGGTTAGTTCTGCAAATGCAGGCATAGACGATGATGAACTGCGGGCAAATGACCAGCGGAAGCTGAATCAAATGATACGTTATTGTGAAACGGATCAGTGCCTGAGACAGTATATACTGAGGTATTTTGGAGATGAAAGCCCTTGCACATGTGACAAATGCAGTAATTGTGTTGTGACGGAGGAAGAGACAGAGCAGTCATACATAACTGACAAACGTGCTGTGAAAAAGATGGCGGTGATGGCTGATCTGACAGATGAGGGAATGGAACTGTTTGAACTTCTCCGGGCTGGACGCCTGGAGCTTGCAAGGAAGCAGAATGTGCCGCCATTTATCATTTGTTCGGATAAGACTCTCAAGGATATGTGCATTAAGTTGCCGAGGAACAGTGAGGATATGAAGAACGTATATGGTATGGGAGTGCAGAAGACGGAGAGTTATGGAGAGACATTTGCAGAGATTATAGACGAATTCTGCCTTGCACATACGGAATATGTGGAGAGCATGAAAGCGGAAGCTTTGGATTCTGACAATCTTGGTGACTTAGGGACACAAGGTGTGGAATCGGAAAAGCAGCGCAGAAAAGAGAAAACAGTCAGGAAGAAAGAGTTCTATATTGATCCGAACATGCTTGATGATGTGGAGATCGTCGATGAATGTATTGTTTCTGAGCTGGCGAATCGTATAAATGAACTGAATCAGAAACAGGGAATCACAGGCATGAAAAAGCTGACAGCGGCATTTATCAATGGTCTGCTACAGCAAAATGGCTACATTGAAGAACTGGACATGGATGATGGCAGCAAGACGAAGCGGGTTACCTCAAAAGGGGCGGAGATTGGAATCCGTGAGGAAGAGCGGAAAGCGAAGTTTGGCAGAAGATACTATGCAATCACACATAGCAGGGAGAGCCAGAAGGTGATAATAACTCTGCTTAAGGAGTATTTTTCACAGGATACGGTGAGGAAATAGTGGAGTGAGAAAAATATTATTCATCTTAAAGGGATCGAAATCGATACGTTTAAAAAGAAAGTGATAGATTACTTTATGATTAACAATAGATTGACAATAATGAGGTATGAAGATAATGGTATTTGAAACTATATACAGTTTGTATGAAAAAGAAGTAGTAAACGAGATTAAGAAATTAAAAACGGATGAAGAAATAAAATTTATTGAAAGAAAAGGAATTATACGAGATATTGTGTTGAAAAGGTTGGCAAAAGCATTAAGTGTGGCTGTATACAGAAATGGAAAGATAGAGGATGTACATGCGGGGGAATGCGAGGGGGAAGACTATTTTAGAGGTATACCGGATAGTTGTATGAAAGCAATTAATATTGATGTTTGTAATAAAATATATACGATGTTAAAACTATTGCTTAGTACAGATGAGGATGATTTTAAGATAGCTAATGCAGTTCTAAGATTCTCAGAGATGTGTGCGTCAGATTGGAATGAACCAGAACTGGATGATAGTATATACAATAAAGAACTGCTTGATTTGTTGTAATCATTTTTAGAAAGAGGATCAGACATATGAAGATAATAAATGCAACACCAAAAGACAAAGAAGAACTGCTCTCGCTCTATCACGCCATGATAGGTGGACCGTGTGAGTGGAGCGAGAATTATCCTGACGAGAATACCATAGCATTTGACCTGAAGAACGAGGATCTGTTTGTTATGAAGAATGACAAAGAAGAGATTGTGGCCACAATATCCATAGATCACGACGATGCTGTTGAGGCGCTTACGTGCTGGAGAGCAGATCTGGCTCCATCGGGAGAACTTTCAAGGCTGTGCGTCAGAAAGGATATGCAGGGCCAGGGGATTGCGAAAACCATGATGAACTATGCCTGTGATGTCCTGAAAAGCAGAGGCATGAAGGGCGTTCATATACTTGTCAGAGAGGGACATGTGGTGGCGCTTTCCACATATGCCAAGATTGGCTTTGAAACAGTTGGAGAGTGTGATCTTTTTGATAAGCATTTTATATGTATGGAGCGGGGATTATAAAGCGGTAGATATTGCAAGTTACAGGATGCAGCTGCGGCTATATTGTAATATAATGGGGGTGTATTGTTTGATGAGTTATAGAGATGAGACATTTCTATATATATAAGAATGAACGAGCGGAGGTGCACAGAATGATAATTACAATAGGTAGAGAATGTGGATGTGATGGTGATGAAGTGGCAGCAAGACTTGCCTCAAAATATGGTATAGCATGTTACACAAAGAAAGAGATAATAAGGCTGGCAAAGGAGAAGGGTGTGTATGACAAATATCCGTTTTTCTTTGGAGAGAAGGCTATAGATTCTATGATGCAGTCGGTGTCAGATGACTTTGTCGTGAAGAGAAGAAAGACTCCGGAGGAGGTACTTGAGAGATTGCTTGACGGACAGGATGGTGTTGTAGTGGGAAGAGCCTCAGACTTTGCATTCAAGAACAGGAACGATGCAGTGAGAATATTCCTGTGCGGAGATAAAGATAGCAGAATAAAGAGGATAATGGACAAGCATGGTATATCAGAATCAAAGGCAAAGAGTCTTGTGGAGGAGACTGATGCCAGGCGGAGAAGCTATCATGACTATTACTCAGGAGAGAACTGGGGATATTCAGGACATTATGACCTGTGCCTTGATGAGGCGAAGCTCGGCGTGGACGGCGTAGTGGAGATGGTCGCAGCGTATATGAAGGTAATTGGCAAGTAGAATTGAGGCAGATGGAAGCGCGGTGAAAGACCGATGAAAGACCAATGGAGGTGAGACGGAAGCCCAATGAAAAGTCAATGGAAGGCCAATGGAAGGCAGATAGAAGCCGGATAGTGTGAGTTAGTCAGAGAGGTTTCTGACATTATGATTTGAAAGGTATAGATATGGGAGAAAAAGCAACAGGAAAATACAGCCTTTTGGTTCCGGAAGGAAAGTATTCGTTTAAAACACTGAGCCCTGTGACCATGCATGATCTGGGATTGGACATGATATGCAGGCAGTTGTCATCCAAGGAGGCAGAACAGAATTATATAATGCGCGTTATGTCGCAGATGTATGAGGATCCGGAGGTGACCCGGTACAGATGTGATATATTTGAGGACATTCTTGACCATAAACAGTTAAGGGAAGATATGATGGAGACCCTCAACAGGATAAGTTTTCTGAAGGATTACGGAAGCTTTCGCCGCGAATACGATGAAGGTGCAAGTGTGTGGGAGCTGATGCACAGGCTTGATGAGATAGGCGATTATATCAAGTGTGTTGATGCTTTATATGAATGTCTTAATAAGTATGAACTTCACTCTGACGGATTTGCCGGGCTCAGGGATTATGTGAAGAGAATATATAGTGATAATGGTTTTGGTGAACTTAAGGAAGATATATCCAAACTGAAATTTGATACCTCAGAGATAAAGAGTATAACGGTTGGAATCAATCTGAATGAGAGATTTGAAGCTGAGGGCGTAGGCCTTATATCAGTGAACAACAAATACTTCACCAGAGGTGGTGTTCTCAGTAATTTCTATGATCATCTAGTAACCAGAGACAGGATCAGCAATGAGGCGCAGTGGAAGGGAGATTATAAGTTCCAGCCATTTGATGCAAGAAGTGAGCTTCAGGTGAACGCTCCTATGCAGCAGATGGTGCAGACCGCCGCTGTGGGTACCGTGGCAGGTGCTGCTGCCGGAATTGGCGGAATACCTGAGGGCGACCAGGCAAAGGATGTGACCAGATATACGGACAGAGTAGTGGGACATATGGTATCCGGGATAGTTAAGAAAATGAGACAGGTGCTCAATAAATATGTATCCATAACCATCACAGACATGACGGATCTCATACCGGAGCTTACATACTATATAAGATGGGCTGAGTATATAGAAAAATTGCAAAGCAGAGGTGCGGTATTTTCCAAGGCAAGGGTTGTGAACTCTGCATATCAGCCGGACGCAGGTACATCTGAGGAAGCCAATTCCAAGAGCAGATATTATATGAAGGCTCGTGGCGTATACAATATCAAGCTTGCAGCATTTGATACGGAGGAGTCGGATCATATAGTGACCAATGATCTGGACTTTGACAGCGAGCACAGAGTGTATATCCTCACAGGTGCCAACAGAGGCGGCAAGACGACTATAACCCAGACGATAGGCCAGCTTTTTGTACTGGCTCAGGGCGGTATATATATCCCGGGTGATGAATTTGAATTTGCTCCTGTGGACTGCGTATTTACGCATTTCCCTGCTGACGAAGACAAGACCCTGGATCTTGGAAGACTTGGTGAGGAGTGCAAGAGGTTTAAGGAGATATTTGACGGTGCGGGTGACGGCAGCCTGATACTTCTCAATGAGACGTTTTCAACTACGTCATTTGAGGAGGGCTATTATATAGCCAGAGATTCCGTGAGAGCGATTCTGACAAAGGGAACGCGGACGATATACAACACCCATATGCATAAGCTGGGCTTTGATGTGGATGAGATGAATGAAGGACGCGCAGATGGCAAGGTATATTCGCTGATCGTACATAACGAGGGATCACAAAGATCTTACAAGATCGAGATAGCGCCGCCGGCTGGCAGATCATATGCCAGTGACATAGCGGAGAAATATGGTGTTACATATGATATGCTGGTGAATAAAGAAAAATAGTTGGCTGTATGCACTGCTTGCGGATGATATTACAGACGATATGTGGGCAGTTTAGAGTCATATAATATGAATTGTCTACAGTGAAGATATTGGAGGGTATAGGATGACAGAAAAGCATACAGACAAGAGAACAATACTTATAGTGGATGATGACGCTGATCTGTCTATGCTGATACAGGATATGCTGGAGGACAACGGCTATGCTTTTCTGTACGCAGCCAGCATAGACGATGCATATGAAGTGCTGACAGATAACAAATGTGATCTCATACTTCTGGATATCAATCTTCCCGATGGTACAGGTTTCTCATTCTGTAAAGAACTCAGGCATACTTCGCAGGTGCCAATCATATTTGCAAGTGCAAGGACGAGTGAGGATGACAAGGTGAATGGTCTTGATATGGGTGGAGATGACTATATCGCAAAGCCGTATTCACTGAAAGAGCTTATGTCTCGTATCCGTTCGATACTCAGGAGAACTTATGGTGTTGATGACAATAAGTCTGAGATGTTGACCCTGAACACAGACGGGAACGAGATAGAGATCAACAGGTACGCACGGACTGTGAGCAGAAACAAAAGTAATGTGGATATGAAGCCGAAGGAATTTGACCTGCTTGTATACATGGCGGAGAACAGAGGCAGAGTATTGACCAAGGAACAGATCATGAGTGCTGTGTGGGGGCTGTACAGCGATGTGGAGCCATCCACGGTTGCGGTGCATGTAAGGTGGCTCAGGGAAAAGCTTGAGACAGATCCTTCACATCCGCAGCTTATCCGTACGGTATGGGGAACGGGATATGTGCTGGGAGATAGTGAATAGACAAAGGCAGTGAGGATAATATGAGCTTGTAAGGTGGATGTCCACTTGGCAGCTATAGGGAGTTTATATGAAGCGACATTCAGTAAGAAGCAATATAATAAAAATGCTGATCGTGTTCATGTGCGCTATAACCATAGTTTTTGGCTGGCTGTTCTACAGGGAGAAGCAGGACGAGACACGGCGGATAAAAGATGATGAATATGGGCAGTATATAGTGGAACTGAATGAAGTGAAACAACTGTATGATTCGGGATCCACAGATGCTGACGAAAAGCTTGACGCTGTAATGAATGAACTCAGGGAACAAAAGCTAGATACCGGCAAGTCAGGACTTAGGAATATAGTGATCATGTATATTGTTGTCCTGTGTGTTGTGATTGTATTATTCCTGTACATATACGTGTGTGTTCTCAGGCCATTTGACGAGCTGGAGGATTATGCATCACATCTGGCAGCAGGGGATATGGACACCGAACTTAAGTACAGACGGGTAAATATGTTCGGAAGCTTCACGTGGGCATTTGACCATATGAGAACGGAGATAGTGCATGCAAGGCGTAGAGAGCAGGAAGCGATAGAGAACAACAAGACAGTTATAGCCACGCTGTCACATGATATAAAGACTCCGATCGCATCCATAAGAGGATATGCGGAGGCATTGGTCATGAATATGGATGCCACCCAGGAGCGCAGGGAGAGGTATGCGTCGGTCATCATGAAGAAATGTGATGAGGTGACGTCCATAACGAATGACATGTTTATTCATTCCTTGCATGATCTGGACAGACTGGTGGTGAAGAGTGATGAGGTTGAGATAAAACCTCTGCTGGAACAGATCCTGTCAGATATAGGACTTGGTATGAATATCGTGGTGAATGGAGATATAACCGAGGCAGTGCTTGAGCATTCAGATTCGGGAAGAGTGGTCCAGGTGATAGAAAATATACTGTCAAATGCCTCTAAGTATGCCAGAGACACGGAGATAAGTATTGTTACGGAATGTATATCGCCCGAAAAACTTCCAAGGAATGTCCATGTGGGCGGCGCTGATATGATATACAGTCTGTCCATAAAGGATCATGGAACAGGAATCCCGGATAAGGACATGCCGTTCATATATGAGAAGTTTTATCGAGGGGAAAACTCCGGTGATGAACCTGGAGCGGGCCTTGGACTATTTATTGTCCATTATCTCATGGACAGAATGGGCGGAGATGTGGAACTTGTAAATCATGCTGATGGCCTGGAGGCAGTGTTATATTTTGCAGCAAGAAAGGTTTGTTAAGGACTTGTTAATAAATAGGGTGATATGGTTGTAGCACGGTGGCGAGGTGAAGATCTGTAGAGGATGTCTGAATGCCCCCGTGCTACAACTATAAAAAGGAGAGAAAAATGGCAGATATAATACTTCAGGCAAGAGACCTTTGCAAAAGCTTTTCCAGTGAGGGCGTGCAGAATCATGTGCTCAACAACATGGATCTGGATATCTATAAGGGAGATTTTACAGTCATCATGGGAGCGTCAGGCTCGGGAAAATCCACACTGCTTTACAGTCTGTCCGGGATGGACAGACCGACTTCGGGAAAGGTCATATATGATGGCGAGGATATAACAGAATATAATGAGAAGCGCATGGCAGAACTCAGGGTGTATGAGTTTGGATTTGTGTTTCAGCAGATACATCTTGTTAGTAACCTCAGCATTAGAGAGAACATACTTGTGCCGGGTTATATGAATAAGGATACGAGAACAAAAGAGACTGAAAACAGGGCTGATGAACTCATAAAAAAGATGAATATAGAAAGTGCTGCTGACCGACTTCCTGCACAGGTGTCCGGCGGAGAGGCACAGAGGGGCGCTATTGCCAGAGCGGTCATCAACAGTCCGGGTATCCTTTTCGCGGATGAGCCGACAGGCGCATTAAACCGCAGAAATACCCAGGATGTGCTGGACCTTCTCACCGAGCTTAACGTGGAGGGACAGAGCATACTCATGGTTACCCACGATGTGAGGGCTGCTATCAGGGCGAACAGGATCATCTACATAGAGGACGGAAGGATCATAGGTGAGCTGAAGCTGTCACAATATATTGAAGAAGATCGCAAGAGCCGTGAGAGCCAGATAGATGCATGGCTTGGTTCCATGCAGTGGTAGGAGGTGCCGGGATGAGATATATCATGATGGTGCTTCGAGGAAATATGAGAAGAAACAAGGGCGTGCATATAAGTGTGTTCGTGCTCATGCTTATCATTTCTCTGGCATTCTGTTCAGTGCTTTCTTACTACACGAATTCCATAAGGCATGATTCGGAAGCTATGGAAGAGGTTGGTTATGGAGGTATGCTTGCCGCACTTTATGGGGAGAACAGGCTGGATGCCTATGGAACAAGTGCAGACAAGATAATAAAGAATATTGGCAAATGTGATGCGGTGCAGGAAGTGAAAGCAGCAGATGTTGTATATCTGCTGCTTAAGGACTGCAATGGAAAAGGCGGAAACAGCAGCTTCGTTTTGAATGATACAGACAGTGTGCTCACATATGATCAGTATGATGTGGATAACAAAATGACAGATCGCCGGCTTGAAAAAGGTGAGGTAAGTGTGCCGTTCAGTTTCATAGGTATGTATGACTGCAAGATTGGTGATACAGTCGAGCTGGGCAATGATAATGGTTCTTATACCTTCAAAGTTGCGTCATTTTTCGAGGATCCATATATGGGATCTTCGGTCATGGGAATAAAGACGATATTGATCTCAGATGAGGATTTTGCGGATCTCAAGGCAAAGGCTGCGGAAGATCATAGAAGCGGACTGGAAGATGACAAGAGATCCTTTGAATTGTCAAAGCTTATCATAATAGATAAAAAGCCGGGCCTGGACCTCACGGAGATGGAGTTTGAGAGAGAACTGAATAATGTGAGTGATTTCGCATCATATTGCTGGATAACTTTATCAAAGGAGCAGGCGGGAAGTTACATGCTTCTTATGACAAAGGTATTCTCCGCGGTGCTGCTTATATTTGTTGTGCTGCTTCTGGTGGCGGCTATGATAGTTCTAGGACACAACATCGGCAGCAGCATAGAGATGGATTTTGTTAACATAGGAATACTCAAAGCGGTCGGAATGACAAATTCATCGGTGAAGCTGGCGTTGCTTGCCGGGTATATGTGCACTGTGGCGGCTGGACTGTTTGCTGGAATACCACTGGCCATTCCGATACTAAAAATTATAAATAGTGCCACAAGATCTTCTTCAGGACTTGAAGTTCCGTCTGATATTAATGTAGGACTTGTGCTGTGTGTCATATTGTCGATACTGCTTCTAATAGCAGCATTTATCATGTTGAAGACAAGGAGAATATCCGAGGCCACACCTATAAAGGCGATAAGAGGTGGACGGGACAGTGTGCATTTCTCAAGCGTTCTGAAGCTTCCGGTCTCAGGCAAGAAACTTGGTGTGAGTCTTGCATACAGACAGTTTATATCTGAGAAGAAACAGTATGCCGCAGCCATCATAGTGACTGCTATACTTGCCATGTTCATGATACTTATGAACGATATGATGCGCTGGTTTAATTCACAGAATATGCTGGTGGATATGTTTTCAGTCACGAAGTATGACCTGACTGCTTCGTTTGTCGATGAGGATACGCAGAAGGATATAGAGAATGTTATATCAGAACACACAGCGTATAGAAAATATCAAATGTCCAGCGAGTACCTTCTGTTCGATGATGTGCAGATGTATTGTTATATAGTGGAGGACCCTGATATGATCAACACGATAAGAAAGGGAAGAACCTGCACATATGACAATGAAGTGCTGATAACCCAGTATGTGGCTGATGGATTTCACATGGACGTAGGTGACACAGTCACAGTCAAGCGCGGCGGCGTGGCAAGGAAGATGGTGATCTCCGGCATATACGATTCGGCAAATGATGTGGGCAAGAATTTTGCAATTAGTAAGGCTGCATATAGTAAGTTTGCCAGCGAAGGGATCGTAAGTGAGTCTGGTGTCAGTGGAGCTGCCAAAAGCAGTTCAGATGAAGAGGAATGGAGCGGCAAAGAAATATGTTATGATCTTGACAATACTGATGAATGTGATGCGATAATCCAGGAGATAGATAAGAGATATGGCGATAATCAGGGCATCACGTATTCAATACATTCAGCAAAGGATGATTTTGAAGAAGTGGCGGGTACAGTCAACATTGCAATACAGGGACTCACATTGCTCACATATATGTTGGGGGCTGTATTCGTGATAGTCACGGTCATAATCGTGTGTGGCAAGGTTCTCATGCGTGAGCAGAAGGATATCGGAATATACAAGGCACTTGGATTTACATCCTTCAGACTTAGATGCCAGCTTGCGGTCCGCTTTATCGTGACGGCAGTTGTGGGTTCGCTGCTTGGTATAGTTCTGGCACTTATCGTCAGCAAGCCATTCTTCAAGGCAGGATTTGAATCATTTGGAATATACAGTTTTAATTTAAGTACAAGCGTGATATCACTGGTTATACCATTGGTATTTATGAGCGTGTTATTCTCTGTGGTAGCATTTATCAGAGCGGGGAACATCAGAAAGGTTCAGCCGCAGGTGCTCATCGCAGATCAGTAGAAGTATATAGGAGAGTGGAACTATGTATACAGCCGTAGTTCTGCTCTTTTTTGTTTGCCACGAGTTCTTGACATTTGTCACTTGTTATGGTCATGCCCTATGGAATATAATGTCTGTATACAATGTCAGTAGACAAGGTGGGTATATATAATGGACAAATTAATCATATATCTGATATGTATAAATATACTGGGAGCTGTTCTTGATGGAGTTACGGCTGCGAAGCGCAGGAGAACAAGTCATAAGGCGCTCAGTGTCTTGTTGGGAATCATAGCCATAGCCGGAGGTGCTCCGGGTATGATCATAGCATTTGCACTGTGTGATCGGACGGCCTCCAAGACGAATATGATGCTGAGAGTGTTCACTGTGTGCGTGTGTGTGATAGAGCTTGCGGTGTTCATGACGTGGAAGCTCAGACCTGCGGGCAAATGGAGCTTTGCATTCTGGGATGTGTTTGTGGAATACAGATGGACATTGTGGTTCGTTGCGGCAGTGAGTGTTGTAACATTTGTCATGTTCGGAATTGACAAATACAGAGCGGTCAAGGGCGGATACAGGATACCTATAGCTGTCCTGCTCGGCATGGCATTTGCCGGGGGAAGTATCGGTGCTCTGCTTGGAATGGTGGTGTTCAGGCATAAGATAAGGAAGAATTATTTCTCGGTTGGAGTGCCACTTATACTTGTAATGCAGGTGGTGCTTCTGATGTGTGTGGTTAATCTGTTGTAGGAACCGCAAATACCCCCAGTTCAGGCGGATAGTTGGTAAATGCAAAGAATGCAACCGCGAGAATTGCCAGGATGGTCATGGCAACGTAGTCATTTATGCACATTTGCCTGGATTCTAATCTGTTTTCGGTGCGCAATGCATATACAACCCCAGCGAAATAAAGTGCGATATTCAGAAACTCATAATTCCTGCCCAGTATGCCATTTAGAGTGTAGAAACCGACCACAATGAAAGCCATACCTGACAGGATACCGATAGTCCTTGCTGGAAGATAGTTTTCCGGCAGGGGCTTATTTTTTATATGAGCCCAGAGAAATTCGATTATCGTAAGCAGGAGCATAGGGAAAAATATGAGTTTTAGATGCTCCCAGGTCGACTCGTTCACTGCTGAGAACAGTCCGACTGCGGGATTGTCTCCCGACCATTCGTAGGTGAAGTGTAGCAGGACTCCAAGAATCGAAATGAAGATAAAGCGGAAAAGGTTGAGTCTGGTTTTTGCTTGCATTAAGGACCCTCCAACGAAACAGGTGCTATATTATATAGTGTATGATGAATTGGGCATAAAATATGTAAATCTGATAAAAATCCTTGTCTTGGAGCAGGCTCTATATGTTATCTTTAACCCTCAGGTAGATTTCTTACTCGCCGCATCTGTGCTAAACTATAGGCAGCAATATAATAAAGAAACGGAATTGCAAGAAAGGAGAACTGTGCATGCGTTTGATCCATTTATCTGATCTTCACATAGGAAAGCGTGTAAATGAATTTTCCATGTTGGAGGATCAGGAGTATATATTAAAAGAAATACTGGGCATCATCGATGATGAGCAGCCGGATGGAGTCATCATAGCCGGTGATGTATATGATAAGTCTGTGCCGAGCGAGGAGGCGGTGAAACTGCTGGACAGCTTCCTGACCTCGCTTGCAAAGAGAAAGCTGCAAGTATATATCATCAGCGGCAACCATGATTCGGCGGCCAAGCTGGCATTTGCATCAAGTCTGATTGATCTCAGTGGAATCCATATATCGCCGGTATATGATTCGGCACAGATAGCCACGATGGGAGATGGGCTGGTCAGACCATATAAGCTGGAGGATGGAAAAGGACAGATGGTGAACATATACATGCTGCCATTTGTGAAGCCGGCAATGGTCAGAGCGGTGTTCCCTGATGAGGCGGATGATATAAAGGATTACACGGATGCCTGCCGTGTGGCGGTGGAGCACATGGATGTTGATGAGAAGGTTACAAATATCCTTGTGGCCCACCAGTTCGTGACCGGGGCTGTGCGCTCGGAGTCGGAGGAGAATGTGGGCGGTCTGGACAATGTGGATGTGTCGGTATTTGACTCATTTGACTATGTGGCGCTGGGGCATATACATGGGCCGCAGAAGGTGGGCAGGGAGACCGTCAGATACTGTGGAACACCGCTTAAGTATTCACTCTCTGAGGCTAAGCATACGAAATCTGTGACGGTTGTTGATATCCCTGAGAACAAGAAAATAGAGATAAGGACAGTTCCTCTTGTTCCGATGCATGAGCTGCGCGAGGTAAAGGGAACATTTGACGAGCTGATGGACAGGCGTAACTACGATGGAACCGCAGTGGATGATTATCTGTATGTGGTGCTCACGGATGAGGATGACGTGCCGGATGCTTTGGGAAAACTCAGAACGGTCTATCCAAATGTGATGAAGCTTGGATACGACAACACCCGAACCCGTGTGACACAGACGATAGACGATGGCGCTGTGCTTGAAGGGAAAAAGCCTATAGATCTGTTTGAAGAGTTGTATGAGAAACAGAACAATCGGCAAATGAGTGATGAACAGAAGAGTTTTATTCAGGATATTATAGACGTTATATGGAAGGAGGAGCGCTTATGAGCGAAGCGAATAACTCAAATGCGCTCCGACGACCTGCCCCACTCGCGGAGGCGAGAGGGGCGATACATTGTGAAAGAGAGGAGCGCTTATGAGCGAAGCGAATAACTCAAATGCGCTCCGACGACCTGCCACGCTCGTGGAGGCGAGAGGGGCGATACATTGTAAAGGAGAGGAGCGATTATGAGACCACTTAATCTTACGATGTCGGCATTTGGACCATATGCGGGTGTCCAGGAGCTTGACATGACACAGCTTGGGGCTGAAGGCTTGTATCTTGTGACTGGGGATACAGGTGCGGGAAAGACCACGATATTCGATGCCATCTGTTATGCGCTGTATGATGAGCCGAGTGGCACAGGTCGTGATGCTAGGATGATGAGATCAACGTATGCGGATGTGGACACAGACACCTACGTTGAACTGACATTTGAACATATAGGAAAAAACTACAGGGTTAAAAGAAATCCTTCTTATGAGAGACGCAAGAAAAAAGGTGAAGGAACTACCCTGCAGGAAGCGGCTGTAGAATTGTATCTGCCGGATGACTCAGTCATTGCCAACAGGACAAAGGCCAACTCATACCTTCAGGAATTAATGGGTGTGGACAGAGAACAGTTTTCACAGATATCTATGCTTGCACAGGGTGAGTTCAAGGAGCTGTTGGTGGCTGAGTCCAGTGACAGGCAGAAGATATTCAGCAAACTTTTCCACACATCAAGGTATTTTGTTCTGCAGAAGCGGCTTCAGGATGAGACGAGAAAGCTTCAGAGTGAACGGGACGATATGAAGAAGAGTATAGAGCAGTATATATCTGGAATAGTCTGCGGAGAGGATGATCCTCTGGGGCTCAGTGTCCAAAAGGCAAAGGCCGGCCAGATGCCAATTGATGAGGTGCTTGCACTTATCGAAAAGCTTATTGGAATGGAGAGGGTAAGAACGGCTTCGTATGAGAAGCAGATTGGCGTGCTTGAGACCCGGATAGGGGGGCTCGACACGCTGATAGGCAAGGCGCAGCAGACAGAGAAAGCCAGAGTACAGCTTGGAAAGGCACATTCGGAGCTTGCAAGTGTACAGAATGACAGAACTACTGCTGAGGCAGAGTTAAACAGGTCAAAGGATGCACTTCCAGAGACAAAAGAGCTCCAGAGGCAGGCGGCGGTTATAAATAACGAGCTTCCGGACTATGAAAAACTGGATGCAAAGAGAAGAAATATTGCAGACGGAGAACAGCGCCTGCAAAGGCAAAATCAGCAGGAAGAGAAGGGCAGAACGCTTGTGGCAGACAAGCAGAAGCTCATAGGAAAGCTAAAAATGGAGCAGGTGCAACTTGCGGATGCGGGAGAGAAAATCGTGGCTTTTACGGCATCAAGGGAAAAGATGGCTGACGCTATTGACTATCTGAACGGAATAAACAGATTGCTCATGGAATACAGCAGAAGAAAGCAGGCGGTGGATAAAGCACAGAAGCAGTATCTGCTTGATAACGAGATGTATACCAGAAAGCAGGATATGTATGAGCATATGAGCACGCTCTACAGGAATGCCCAGGCGGGAATCCTTGCAAAGGATCTGAAGGAGGGACAGGCGTGCCCTGTGTGCGGTGCGACGGAGCACAAACTCCTTGCATCGTTGCCAAAGGAGGCTCCGACAGATGCGCAGTTAGAGGACGCGAAGAAGGATACGGACAGAGCACGCGACAGGGCAAATGCCAGCGCTACGGATGCAAAGGTAAAGCTTGCCAGTGTCACGGAGATCAGAACCAGCATTATTGAGCAGGCTGGAAGGAAATTTGACGCTCCGGAGGATATAGACGGTCTGCCGGAAAAGGTTGAGAAGAATATAGGATATTACAATGAGAAGATTGCCGATACAGACAGACAGATCGAGGCTGAACGCAAAAGGGTCAGCAGAAGGGATGAGCTTGCTGCAAAACTTCCTCAGGAGGAAGAAACATTGACCGGTATGCAGACAAAGCTGGCAGACATCGAAAAAAATATATCAGCGCTTACAGCAAAGCTTGCCTCTGACAGAGAACAGGTGACTGAACTGGCCGCGGGACTCAGATTTAGAAATCGAAGCGAGGCGGAAATGAAGATGAACGAGATCCTTGGCAGAGCAAAGAAATTGCAGGATTCATTTGACGCCTCTGAGAAGAGATATAATGCTGTGATTCAGAATATTAAGACGCTGGAGGGGCAGATAAAGGCTCTGACAGACACGCTGGAGTCAGCAGAGAAGCTTGAACTTGCCAAGCTTGAGGAAGATAAAGTCGCAGCAAGAAATGAGCTTGGAAGAATCAGACTTTTCATGCAGGATGGAAACAGCCGCATCCGCACAAATGAAACGGTGATGGCGAATATAAGCAGGAAGTCCGATGAACTTTCGGCAAAAGAAAAGGAATACGTTAGTGTGAAGTCACTCTATGACACTGCCTCAGGGAATGTATCTGGCAAGAATAAGATAAATCTTGAGGCATATATACAGATGTCGTATTTTGACAGGATAATTCAGCGCGCGAACCTGAGATTCCTGAAGATGTCAGACGGTCAGTATGAACTGAGCCGTGTGACGGACAGCAGTGACAAGAGAAGCCAGATCGGTCTTGACCTCTGTGTTGTGGATCATTACAACGGCAGCAGACGAGACGTTAAGTCTCTTTCTGGGGGCGAGTCATTTATGGCATCACTCTCCCTTGCACTTGGACTCTCCGATGAGGTGCAGGCTTCGGCTGGCGGCATACAGATAGATACGATGTTTGTGGATGAGGGCTTTGGCTCACTGGACACAGAAAAGACTCTGCCACAGGCATACAAAGCGCTGGTCAGCGTGACCGAGGGATGCAAGCTGGTGGGAATAATATCGCACGTGACTGAACTCAAGGAGAAGATTGACAAGCAGATCGTGGTGGAAAAGGACAGAACCGGCAGGGCGAAGGCGAGGCTGGTGGTGTAGGAATAGAAGGACGGTACAAAATAATGGAACTTTTTGATATATGCGACGAACAGGGCAACCCTACTGGAGACATAGTGGAGAGGAGCGAGGCACATGCAAAAGGCATATGCCACAGGACTGCCCATATCTGGATAGTGAAGAAAGAGAATGGCAGGTATAAGGTTCTTCTGCAGAAGAGGTCGATGGATAAGGATTCATTTCCTGGAAGGTATGACACTTCCTCTGCTGGACATATACAGGCAGGCGATGAACCGATGGAGTCGGCACTCAGAGAACTGGGTGAGGAGTTGGGCATAAATGCAAAAAATGAAGACCTTAATTTTGCGGGAACATTCAGAATACAGTATGAGAAGGAATTTCACGGCAAAATGTTCAGGGATAATGAGGTGGCATTTGTGTTCGTGTACCAGAAACCGGTGGACATAGCAGACCTGACGATCCAGAAGGAAGAACTGGACGGCGTGAGCTGGTTTGATCTGGAGGAAACCTATGAGGCATGTAAGAACCATGACCAGAAGTTTTGCGTGCCAATTGGAGGGCTTGAGACGGTAGGGAAATACTTGAACGAAAGAATATATTAATGTGACTGAAAGAATTTTGCATGTAGCGTTGGCTCACGATGAAGATGCCTATAAAAGCGCTGACGTTTGTCAGATATCGTAAAGTGATTTATGAAAAAATAATCCAAATAAAAGGCTCAAATGAATCTTGATGATTGTAGTTGACTGGAGGAGAAGAGCGTGGAATACGATGAAAAATATTTAAATAAGCTCAGCCGTTTTATGAGTCTGATTCTTCGACACAGACCAGAAAGTATCGGAATCAGTCTGGATGAGCATGGCTGGGCAAATGTTGACGAGCTGTTGTCTGGTATTGGAGAACAACACCCGATCGATATGGATATGTTGGAAGAGATTGTCCGTATTGACAAGAAACAGAGGTATTCATTCAACGAAGACAAGACTCTTATAAGGGCAAATCAGGGACATTCGATACCTGTTGATGTCGAGCTGGACGAGGTGAGTCCGCCGGAAGAATTGTGGCACGGCACGGGTGAAAAGTATGTACAGGATATAGAAACAGAGGGACTTCTGCCTAAGAGCCGTCTGTATGTCCACTTGTCAAATGACAGAGACACAGCATTTAAGGTGGGACAGCGACATGGAAAACCGGTTTTGTATATTGTAAGATCTGGAGAGATGTACAGGGATGGATATAAGTTCTATCTTTCGAAGAATGGTGTGTGGCTTACGAAAGCAGTTCCGGTGAAGTACCTGCAGAAGCAGTAGAATACAGCTCTGTCAGTTGGGGGATAGTAGGAAAAGTAAGAATTTGTATAAGTCAGGAACAATGGTTACAGCTCTGTCAGTTAGTGGATAGCTGGAAAAAGCCAGAGCGTAAAGAAAGGCGTTACAAATAATACTTTACATAAAAAACGGTTGTTAGATTGGTTAGTTTGTGCTAACATGACATGTGTTATGGAAAACGACAAGCGCAGTGAAACGATAGAAAAACTGAAAAAAGCAGGTAAAGAGGAATTCCTTAAAAATGGTTACCAGAGGGCAAGCCTTAGAAGAATATGCAATAGTGCGGGAGTTACTACCGGAGCCTTCTACTTTTCATTTGAGAGTAAAGAGGCATTGTTCAAGGCGATACTAGAACCGCTTGTGAATCAATACGAGGTCATGCTTGGAAAACTTATGAAGGGGGAGATTGAGAACCCCGGCACGGGCGTAGATGCAGACAAGATCATGATGCAATTCCTTCTGGCACACAGGGAAGAGGCAATGATCATCATGCATGGCGCTGACGGCAGCTGCTATGAGAATTATCACCAGAAGGTTGAGGAGTTCATGAGACATTCATTTACGGCATATTACAGGTCACAGCTTGGATGCGAGCCGGATGAGACTTTGGTTCGCGTGCTGGCGAAGATGCGGCTTGAAGGAGCCATGGCGATACTGGACGAGGATGTAGATGTGGAGAAGAAAATGTATCTGACAGAAAAGATCGGCATTCATGCCACAGGCGGTACAGAAAAGTTGATAGAGAGTTTAAAGAAAGAGGTTCATCGATGATGAACCTCTTATTTTTACGAACATAACAAAACAAGACAAATGTTATATTTCATAAGGAGTGGCCCACGTAAGTGGGAGGATTACGGCAGAGGAAGCGCACTGATGTGCGCGCAGGTCATCAAGCTGCGCTTGACGACATGTTGTGAAGCACGCAAACGCCGCGCGCAGCGCCTCTCATGCGTTTGCACAATTAAAAAGCAGGAGGAAATGAGAAAATGGTTAGCACACAGAACAATACAGTACGCAGATCAAAGGTAGACATAACGGGAGTCCCGGAGACGATGCTTCAGACACTCTATGCCAGGGCGAAAGAATCAAGAAAGCCGGATCATGCCATATATGACGGCAAGGCCATAGAGATAGTTGACAGCCTGGATTATGACTTTTCACTGGCGGACAAGGATCTGGCAATGGGAAGCGGAGTTATAGCGCGAACTATAGTTCTTGATAAGCTTGTATCAGAATACCTGAAAAAGCATAAGGGTGCTGTGGTTGTGAATATCGCCTGTGGTCTTGATACCCGTTGCTATAGAAATGAGGGTAAATATAAAGGCTGGTACAACATTGATCTCCCGGAGACCATGACTGTAAGGGCAAAGTTCCTGCGGGAGGACGGACCGGTGTACCAGATAGCGGAATCCGCCATGGACGGCAAATGGGCTGACATGGTAGAGTATGCAGGTGAACCTGTGCTGGTCATCATAGAGGGGCTTACGATGTATCTCACAGAAGCTGATGTGAAGAAAATATTCGACATAATAGACAGGAAATTTACTCATGCTACGGTGTTCGTAGAGACTATGGCTCCGTTCATGGTAAAGCATATCAAGGAGAAATCCATCCATGGAAGCCATGCCAGGTTCTCCTTGGGCGTGCCAAATGGAAAGAAGCTGGCGGAGATCATACCGAAATACAGATACATAGAACAGCACAGTCTTGTAGAAGGAATGGCTGAGTTCATACCGGTATATAAAGTCGTTGGCAAAATACCATTTGTCAGCAATATATCAAACAAGATAGTAGTGATGGAAAAGTGATAAAAAAGAGTTGACATAAAGTTAAAAGCCATTTATTATACAGTAAAAATGCAAATGATTTGCAAATTCAAAAAAGAGGAATATTATGGCGAGGGAGTATAAAACGAGAATAAGTCAGGCTATAGAGGCATTTGCCACTGAGAGGCAGGACAGAGGGTTTTGCGCGGCTGATGTAAGTGTGTATTTGGATGAGAATGGCATAGATGCGAATACAACGACCGTATATCGCAATCTTGATCGCATGGTTACCCAGGACAAATTGATAAAGTATCAGAGTACTGATGGTGGTTCAAGTATGTATAGAATGGAAAAGGCTGATCATAGTTGTCACGAGCACCTTCATATGCAGTGTGTTAAGTGCGGAAGAGTCATACATATTGACCGCGATACCATGAATCACATAGCTAAAGGAGTTCAGGAGAGGTATGGATTTATGATTGACTGTGACAGATCGTCGATATGTGGTATTTGCAAAGATTGTAAGAGACGTTGTGGAGTCGCTGTAGTCTAAACTAAACGTGATTGCTACAGATGGAATTGTATCGTTACGGTCACAACGAAAACTATATATCCACCAATTTCTAAACATGAAAAGGAGGTGTGCAGAATGAGTAAAAAGAGAATAATGTCATGGATTCTTATAGTGTTCTTTGTATCAGGAGTACTTTTCTCTTACGGCTATATTGCGCGTAATGTGGAGCATGACTGTACGGGGCAGGAATGTCCTATATGTATGCATTTGCAGCAGGCTGCACAGTTCCTTTCAAATATAAAGACAATGTCAACTACGCCAATGTTCTTGGCGTTCTTAAGTGTGTTCACACTTGGAGTTGTATTGGTGTATACCCACGAGTATTGTACCGATACGCTCGTTTCCCTGAAGGTGGAATTGCTGAATTGATTTAAAGTATGGATATTGACTGAGAATTGCGTCTGGAAATACATCTAAAGATAATGACGAATGCTTATTATTGGTGTTTTTTGATCTAGAGGCAGTTTATTAAATTTACCCAATTATAGGCATCAAAATATGCCTGTCAATTTTATCAATCAATTCGGAGGTTTATTGATCATTATGAAAAATAGAATATTTGGCCTTGCTATGGCATCGGTACTTACTGTTTCAGCATTTTGTGGCTGCGGAGCATCAAGGACGGCAGCAGATTCTGATCAGAAAGGGGGAAGTGTGCCTGAAAATGCGGCAAATGCTGCGGCATATAGCATTGTATGTACGACTTTTCCTCAGTATGACTGGATCTGCAATATTATAGGCGATGATTCCGACAAGTTTCAGCTTACTATGCTGCTTGATCAGGGCACGGATCTTCACAGCTATCAGCCAACTGCAGAGGATATAGCAAAGATAGCTGACGCAGATATGTTTGTGTATGTTGGCGGTGAGTCTGACGGCTGGGTGGAAAGTGCCCTGAAAGAAGCGACTAATAAGGATATGAAGGTTGTAAACATGCTTGACGCTTTGGGAACTGCAGTCAAAGTCGAAGAGGTAGTTCCAGGCATGCAGGCAGAGGAGGAAGAGGAAACCGAAGAAGGGGAAGGACCTGAGAATGATGAGCATGTGTGGCTATCATTGAGAAATGCGGTAACACTTACTGATGTTTTGTCTGAAAATATACAGGAGATTGATCCGGCAAATAAGGAAGATTATGTGGAGAATGCAGGCAAGTACGTGGATAAGCTCAATGATCTTGACGGAAGATATGCGCTTACTATATCTAAGGGAAAACGTCAGGCGATTCTGTTTGGCGACAGATTCCCTTTCCGATATATGGCGGATGATTATGGGCTTACTTACTATGCTGCATTTGTGGGATGCAGTGCTGAATCGGAGGCAAGCTTTGAGACAATAACATTCCTTGCGCATAAGGTGGATGAGTTAAAGTTTCCGGTTATTTTGACGATAGAGGGCGCGGATCACAATATAGCAGAGTCGATAAAGAACGCGACCGAGTCAAAGAATCAGGAGATACTGACAATGAACTCAATGCAGTCTGTAACCGCAGAGGCTGTGGCTGATGGAGAGACATATCTGAACATGATGGAAGATAACCTGAATGTACTGTCTCAGGCGTTAAATTAATTGCGGCTTAACTAGATGGACTGATGTTTAAAGGAATAGGAGAAAACAAATGTCATATATAACGTGTAAAGACCTGGCAGTCGGGTATGACGGAAGATCAGTTGCGTCAGGTCTTAATTTCAGTATAGACAAGGGAGACTATCTCTGTATAGTTGGAGAGAACGGAGCGGGAAAGAGTACCTTGGTAAAAACTCTACTTGGGCTGCTGAAACCGGTTTCAGGAGAGATAAAGTTTGGCGATGATCTGACATCGCATGATATAGGCTATCTGCCGCAGCAGACACCTGTGCAGAAGGATTTCCCTGCGACTGTATGGGAGGTAGCTTTGTCGGGTGCACTGACTAAGTGTGGAGCGCGTCCTTTTTATGGCAGAAAGGAAAAGCAGCTTGCACAATCTCAGCTTGAAAGACTTGGAATATGGAATATACGCAGGGAATGCTACAGGCATTTGTCAGGAGGACAGCAGCAGCGCGTCCTTCTGGCGAGAGCCTTGTGTGCAACTGAGAATCTTCTTCTGCTTGACGAACCGGTAACTGGCCTCGATCCAGTCGCGACGGCCCAGTTCTATCAGATGATACAGCAGTTAAATGAAAATGGTGTGGCAGTGATCATGATATCACATGATCTGAGGGCAATAGATTGCGCCAGACATGTACTTCATATGCATCATGGAGGCTCGTTCTGGGGTAGCAGAGATGAATATAAGAACAGCAGATATTGGGATATCATTTCAGTAGAATATGAGAAAGGCGGTGGACAAAGTGCAGCTCATTAATAAATTAACTTACTATATGCAGTATCCATTTGTCAGGTATGCGCTTATCGTTGGAGTTCTTATAGCTTTGTGTTCGTCACTTTTTGGTGCAACATTGGTTCTTAAAAGATTCTCATTTATTGGTGATGGTCTTTCTCATGTAGCATTTGGTGCAATGGCTATAGGCTCAGTCCTGAAGCTGACAAATAACACGGTCATAGTCATGCCGGTGACTGTGGCTGCTGCAATTCTCATACTTATGTCAGGTCAAAATGCAAAGCTTAAAGGCGATGCAGCTATAGCTATGATGTCCGTCGGAGCTCTTGCTGTCGGTTATCTGATAATGAATGTGTTCTCCACGTCAGCGAATGTATCTGGTGATGTGTGCTCTACATTGTTTGGTTCAACCTCAATACTTACATTGACAATGGGAGAAGTGTGGTTGTGTATAGTGATGTCAATATGTGTAATAGTGTTTTTCTGTTTGTTCTATAACAGGATATTTGCGGTCACATTTGATGAGAGCTTTACAAGAGCAATCGGGAAAAATGCAGGGGCATATAATCTGGCTCTAGCTGTGATAATCGCTGTGATAATAGTGCTTGCGATGAACCTGGTGGGCTCCCTGCTCATCACGGCACTTCTGGTATTTCCTGCACTTTCGGCAATGAGAGTTATGTATAGCTTCAGGTCAGTGGTATTATATTCGGCTGTACTGTCAGTTGTGGGAACTTTGACCGGCATGCTGGTATCTATATTATTTTCAACACCGGTAGGATCTACGATCGTTGCATGCGATATGGTTATATTTGCATTTAACAGTATAGCAGGGAAAGTGATGAGGAGATAAGAATATAAACTCGGTGGAGATGCCGTATATCCAGATGATTACCCGGCGGATCAGAGCCAGGTTGTAGTGACGGGAGTATTTGAAACTTACACAGAGGAGGCTGGACAGACATTTTATTATTGCAGGCTGAGAGATGCAGAATATCAACTGATACCGGAAGATGATCAGTAGAATATAAACAGCATAATGTTATGTAGAATCCGGGCAGATTAAAAATGTCCGGATTTTATTTGTACAAGTGGTGAGTTAGGATCGTGCCAGCGAAAAAAGTTTGTCGAATGGTGGGTTAACTTGAGAAAATATGGCAAAATGTCGCAAGTATATTAAAAAACATTAAAAATAGCTAAAAAATGATAAAATTACCTAAAAAATAGTTTGATATATTATGAAAACTGTGCTAATTTTGAATAAAGGTAAATATTCAGCCGTGCAGGATAAGAACAGCGGATTCGACATGCTTGCATGTAAGAATCAGGTGTTCTTATCCTGTGGTGACTCGAATAGAGTCACCGCCCCATACAGTGAGCAAAATAGCTGCGCAGCAGCGAAAGAGCACGGGAACCGTGCGGTTTTGCGAATGTATGGTCGGCTGAATACATTAAAATACATAGAAGGGAAGCGATGAAGTGAAAGAGAAATACAGAGATGTGCAGAAACTTACGGATAATCCGTTCCTCAATCTTTATCATATAGATGCGGTTGACACAGATGGAAAAGACTTCAATTATTACTTTGCTTCAAGGAACAAAGAAAACAATATAAAGCTGAAGACCCATGATGTAAGACCGGAGGGCATAGTCATATATGGCGTGACGACTGAGAATGAGCCCAAGCTTGTACTCATAAAGCAGTACAGATATCCTCTTGATGCGTACATATATGAGCTTCCTGCGGGACTTGTGGATGGAGATGAGACTCCTGCACAGGCGGCGGTCAGAGAGATGAAGGAAGAGACTGGGCTTTCCCTTGAAGTATATGAGGGCGGGGCAGAGCTCTATAGAAGACCGTTCTATATGGGACCGGGATTTACAGATGAGATGAGCTGCGCAGTATTTGGCACGGTGACAGGAACACCAAATCTTGACAGCAAGGAGAGTACAGAGGACATTCAGGTCATACTGGCAGACCGCGCTGAGGTCAGGAGAATCTTGACAGAGGAACAGGTATCCCTCAGGGGAGCATACCTCATGACACATTTTCTCTCGGATGGAGATCCGCTGGGATTCCTTAAAAGTTAGAAGACGTCGAATAAAAGGAGAAGTTTAAAATGAGTTACAGAGACACATATGATTTTTGGATGACAGATGATTATTTCGATGATGACACAAAGAAAGAACTTGCAGCTATAGCTGGCGATGACGCCGAGATCGAAGACAGATTCTACCGTGATCTCGTATTTGGAACCGGTGGACTACGTGGGGTTATCGGGGCCGGAACAAACAGAATGAATTTCTACACTGTTCGTAAGGCAACACAGGGACTTGCAAACTTTATAGTAAAGCAGAATGCCCAGGAGAAGGGCGTAGCAATAGCGTATGATTCAAGAAAGTATTCACCGGAGTTTGCCGCTGAGGCTGCTCTCTGCCTATGTGCAAATGGAATCAAGGCTTATCTTTTTGAGTCGCTCAGACCTACACCGGAGCTTTCGTATGCAGTCAGAAAACTTGGATGCACAGCCGGCATCGTTATAACAGCAAGTCACAACCCACCTGAGTACAATGGTTATAAGGTGTACTGGGAGGATGGCGCACAGATCACGGCGCCAAAAGACAGAGAGATCATTGCAGAAGTCAAGGCTGTGACAGATTTCCACGCAGTAAAGACTATGGATAGGCAAGAAGCCTTAGATAAGGGACTTCTTACCATCATAGGTGCAGAGATAGATGACGCATATATGGAGGAACTCAAGAAGCAGATCATCCATCCGGAGATCATCAAGGAACAGTCGGAGAATATCAAAATCGTGTACACACCGTTCCACGGAACAGGTCTTGTGCCTGTAAAGAGAGTTCTGTCTGAGCTTGGTTTCAAGAACGTATACATTGTTCCTGAGCAGGAGCTTCCAGATCCCGAGTTCACAACACTTGAGTATCCAAATCCGGAGGATCCAAAGGCATTTGAGCTTGCACTTAAACTGGCAAAGGAGAAAAATGCGGACATCGTTCTTGCGACAGACCCGGATGCCGACCGTCTTGGAATATACGCGCTTGATACAAAGACTGGCAGATACATGCCATTTACAGGAAATATGTCAGGACTTATAATCGCCGAGTATCAGTTCAGAGAGAGAGCAAAATGCGGTCTTATGCCGAAGAATCCGGCGATGGTCAAGACTATTGTAACCACAAATATGGCTGACCCTTTGGCGGCAGATTACAATGTAAATCTCATCGAGGTTCTCACAGGCTTTAAGTTCATCGGTGAACAGATAAAATTCTTCGAGCAGAATAACTCATACAATTTTGTGATGGGTATGGAGGAGAGCTACGGATGCCTGGTTGGAACATATGCCAGAGACAAGGATGCTCCGGTTGCGGTTATGTGTCTCTGCGAGGCTGCTGCATACTGCAAGAGCCAGGGAATCACTCTGTGGGATCACATGCTCGATCTCTATGAGAAGTACGGATACTACAAGGAAGGCCTCTACACAATAACACTCAAGGGTGTTACGGGAGCAGAGAAGATAAGAAGAATCATGTCTTCACTTAGATCAGAGTCCATCACTCAGATAGATACACTCAAGGTTCTCAAGGTTCGTGATTACGAGAAGAATACTATCACAGATCTTGCCACAGGAGTAGTAACAGAGTCAGGACTTCCACAGTCCAACGTTCTCTACTATGACCTTGAGGATGGCGCGTGGGCATGCGTACGGCCATCAGGAACTGAGCCAAAGATCAAACTTTACTATGGAATCAAGGGAACAAGCCTTGAGGATGCCGATGCAAAGCTTGAGTCCCTTCAGGCTGCACTTGTTGAGAAGCTCAATAAGCTTGCAGAATAATTTGCGGAGTAATTTGCGAAGTAATTTGCTGGGTAATTGATAACGATAAAATTATCGCAGAGAGCGGTGTTTTTCTGGAAAAAGATACAAAATTCTCCTCGGACAGCACAAAAAGGCTGTCTGGGGAGAATTTTTTGCGTTGCGCAATAAAGTGATATAAAACGCAAGATTAAATATTGAAATTAAAAACGCATTAATCTAATATTTAATTAAGTAAAATTAGCTAAAAAAGAACTAAACAAAATATGTGAAAACAAGCTGGTCAGACAGTGTTTTGCGACAAAAACGGCATATGACAAGCATAAAACAAGCATAAGATAAGAGAGTGTGCGTTGAATATACATCGGTATAACAGGGATTAGTAGTTTGGAAAAAAAGGGGGATCTAAGTATGGATGCAGAACAGAAATATGAGATGTGGCTTGGCAGTGACCAGGTTGACGAGTACACAAAGAAAGAGCTTATCAGTATCAGAGATAATGCAGAAGAGATTGAGGACAGATTCTATACAAATCTGGAATTTGGAACAGGCGGACTTCGAGGCGTGATGGGAGCGGGAACAAACCGCATGAACATATATACAGTCCGCATGGCGACACAGGGAATAGCAAATTATCTGGCAAAGCTCGGAATATCAGAGCCGTCGGCAGCTATAGCATTTGACAACAGAAACAATGCATCGCTGTATGCGCTTGAAACTGCTCTCTGCCTGTGTGCAAATGGTGTGAAGGTGTATCTGTTTGATGCACTCCGACCGACACCGGAGCTTTCATTTGCGGTCAGATATCTGCACTGCAATATCGGAGTGAATATAACAGCAAGCCACAATCCGAAGGAGTACAACGGATACAAGGTTTACTGGGATGACGGAGCCCAGATCGTATCTCCACAGGATAAGGAGATCATTGCAGAGGTCAACAATATAGAAGATTTCTCCATGGTTAAGACTATGGACAAGGACGCTGCAATAGATGCAGGACTGTTGAATGTGATCGGTCAGGAGATCGATGACGCATATATAGGAGAGCTTCACAAGCTTGTCATGAATCCGGAGGAGATTCAGAAGGCGGGAGATCTGAAGATCGTATATTCTCCGCTTCACGGAACAGGCCTTAAGCCTGTTACAAGAGTTCTCAGCGAGCTTGGTTTCAAGGATGTACATGTCGTTGAGGAGCAGGCTGTTCAGGATGGTAATTTCCCAACTGTAAAGTCCCCAAATCCTGAGGGCGCAGAGGCGTATGCCCTGAGTCTTGAGCTGGCGAAGAAGGTCGGCGGCGAGCTTATACTCGTCACAGATCCTGATGCGGACAGACTTGGGATGTATGGATACGACAGCAAGAATAATGAATATAAAGAATTTACGGGCAATATGTTCGGTGCGATCCTCTGTGATTACGTGCTGATGCAGAGATCCCGGAGCGGAAGACTGCCTGAGAATCCGGCGATTGTAACTACGGTTGTTATCACCAATATGGTCAAGGAGATATGTAAGAAGTACGACACCTTCTGTGACTGCAACAACCTGATCGGATTTAAGAATATAGCATCGAGAATGAGAGCTTACGAGCAGACTGGCGAACATAATTATGTGTTCGGGCTTGAGGATACATTTGGTTGTCTGCCTGGCACATATGCAAGGGACAAGGACTCGGTCGGAACACTGATGCTTCTCTGCGAGGCTGCGGCATACTACAAGAACCGCGGAATGACTCTGTGGGACAGAATGGTTGAGCTGTGGCAGGAATATGGATTCTACAAGGAGAAGGTTCAGACTATGAAGTTTGACGGACGTGAGGGCGCTGCAAAGATACAGTCTATGATTCAGACTTTGAGAGATAATCCGGTCCGGAAGGTCGGCGCTTACAGTGTGGAGAAGATCTACGACTATAAGCTTGGAACAGAGACAGACGCCGCAACAGGCAAATCCGAAGCGGCAGTTCTTCCAAAGTCCAACATGATATATTACCAGCTTGCGGATGGCGCGTGGTTCCTTGTGAGACCTTCAGGCACAGAACCGAAGATCAAGTTCTACCTCGGGGTAAAGGGAAGCTCTCAGGAGGATGCGGCAGAGCAGCTTGACGAGCTTGCAGCAAATGTGAAGGCGATGTTCTCGTAAAACGGGATGATTGGTAAGAAACGAAATGGCTGGCAAATAAATGTCAGCAGAAAATAGGTTCGAAGATCGCGGTCGCGACTAAAAATAATTACAAGGTGGAGGCAAAAAAGATGGGTTACATGGACGAATACAAGTTCTGGCTTGAGTCAGACTGCTTTGATGAGAAGACCAAGGAAGAGCTTAGAAGTATCGCAGATGATGACAAAGAGATCCAGGACAGATTCTACAAGAATCTGAAATTTGGAACCGGCGGAATGCGCGGAATCATGGGTGCTGGAACCAACAGAATGAATATATATACAGTTACAAAGGCTACACAGGGCCTTGCTGAATACATACTTGAGGTTGGCCCTGAGGCTGCTAAGAGAGGTGTAGTAATTGCACATGACTGTCGAAATATGTCAGCAGAGTTCACGGAGGCATCAGCTCTGTGTCTCAACGCAAATGGTATAAAGACTTATGTGTTTGATGCACTCCGTCCTACTCCTGAGCTGTCATTTGCAGTAAGGGAGCTTGGATGTATAGCCGGAATCGTGGTGACAGCGAGCCACAATCCACCTGAGTACAATGGTTACAAGGTGTACTGGGAGGATGGCAGCCAGATTGTATCTCCACAGGATCAGGATATCCTGAAGCATGTGGCGGATGTTGAGAGATACGAGGATGTCAAGACCATGGACAAGGACAAGGCGGTTGCAGACGGTCTGTTCTGTATGGTTCCTGCAAGTGTAGATGAGAACTATTATCAGGCGCTCATAAAGCAGACCATCCACGGCGACATAATTCCGAAGGTTGCAGACGATATCAAGATAGTATACACACCACTTCATGGAACAGGAAATGTACCTGTAAGGGAAGTGCTCAAGAGACTTGGCTTCAAGCACGTATATGTTGTAGAGGAGCAGACTGTTCCTGACGGAGACTTCAGTACAGTCAAGTCACCAAATCCGGAGGAACCATCAGCATTTGCCATGGGAATAGAACTGGCAAAGAAGGTTGATGCGGACGTTATTATGGCAACAGATCCTGATGCAGACAGACTTGGAATATACGTCAAGGACAGCACGGGAATCTGGAAGGACACGGAATTTGCAGATGATCCTGCATATCCGTATGTCCGATTCAATGCCAATATGACAGGTGCCCTGATAGCAGAATATGTATGCCGCGAGCAGAAGGCAGTCGGCAAGCTGCCGGCAAACGGAGCTATCTGTAACACGGTTGTCAGCACCAATCTTACAAAGGCGATAGCAGAGAATTATAATCTGAAATATATAGAGACACTCACCGGATTCAAGTACATAGGTGAGCAGATACTTCTCTTTGAGAAGAACAACACATACAAGTTCATCTTCGGAATGGAGGAGAGCTTTGGATGTTTGGTAGGAGACTACACTCGTGACAAGGACGCCTGCGCAGCCGTTGTCATTTTATGTGAAATAGCAGCATTTTATAAGCTGCAGGGAGAAACCATCTGTAATGCCATGGAAGAGGTTTACCGCAAATATGGCTATTACTTTGAAGGTGCGTTTGGGATAACTCTAAAGGGTGTAGATGGTGCAGCACAGATTAAGGAGATGATGGAGAACTTCAGAAACCATCCACTTACGACCTTTGCAGGTATCAAAGTTATCGGCATGAGAGACTATGTGAGCGGAATCCGCAAGCCGCTTGATGGTGAGGAGGAGAATATGGGCCTTCCAAAGTCGAACGTGCTGTACTATGAGCTGGAAAATAATGCATGGTTCGCGGTTAGGCCTTCCGGAAACGAACCAAAGATCAAATTCTATTTTGGCGTGAATGAAAACAGCCTAAAAAATGCCATGTCAAAGATAGACGAGATGAAAGCATGTGTGCAGGAACTTGTTAAATAAACAATCACAAAATATGGCAGAATTTACTGCCGAAAAATAAAAACATTCCTTCCATATACTACAAAATTTAACATACAAATGCACTTTCCAGCCAATGCGCTGAACAAGAGGGATCTCGGCTTTGAGGCTGAGGTCCCTTTTGCGAAAGTAAAATATAGTTAAAAATGCTAAAAATCTGTTTAAAAATTAACTAAAAAATGCTACAATGTATAAAGTAACTGCAGTGTGCGGCAAAAGCGGATAGGAGTAGTATAGGAGATCATATGCCAGAAATAGAAAAAGAAAAAGAAATAGAAATAGAAAAGAAAAATGTAAAAAGTATCGCTGGACATATCATAGATGAGAAAACCGATGAAAAAGAGAAGCGAGAGCCGGAGAGTGTTTTGGATGTAGATGAGCATATGTCTGAGAAGCAGAAGCTCAGTCTTATGAACAAACAGCAGAAAAGGGAATACATACTGGAGTATTATGCCCCGAAGGCTCTATTTGCACTTGTTGTTGTTGGCATCGTTGTATTCCTTGTCGTAAAACATTTTACGGCGGAATCTGCTGCGCTCAATATCCTTGCGGTCAACACTACACAACAGGGATCCGCGGCGAATGACAAGGAGTATTATGAGGAATTCCTCAGTGAAAATGGTCTTGATGCGGAGAAGGAATATGTCAGTATAAGTACAGGAATCGGCGTGTCAACTGATCCGAATGATGCCATGAGTCAGGATAGTCTACAGCTTATACAGAACAAATTCATGGCGAATGCGGTGGACGTGTTCTTTGCCGACACAGACCTTGTCATGAGTTTTGGAGAGTTCGGATATATGCAGGATCTTGATAAGGTGCTGACTGATGAACTGAAAGAAAAGTATAAAGATTCGTTTGTGTATGCAACGGTTATTGAAACGGGTGAGAAGATACCTGTCGGAATAAAGATCGGTGATAATTCCTGGGTGAAGGATACCGGTTGGTATGAAATGGATGCTGCAGTGGGATTTGGTGAGAATGCCAAGAATATGGATCTTGCACTTGAATTTCTTGAATATATAAGCAGAGAGTGATACCCATAAATAAAACGAGGAGACTATAGATATATATGAGCATAAGATATGATGAGGCAAACAGAATATTTGAACTTGATACGAGAAACACGAGTTACCGGATCGGAATCGCCGATGAAGAGGGTTTTGTCGGACATATATATTATGGACAGAAGATTCGTCCGCAGAAATGTGATCAATTTTTGAGAACGTGGGAGGCTCCTTTTGTTCCGTCCAAGAATAACAGGGAGAGATGTTCATTTATGGACACATTTCCGACAGAGTATTCCGGAAATGGAATAGGAGACTACAGGGAGAGTTGTATTGCAGTAAAGACCGAAAATGGCAGCAGAACCGTTGATCTGAAATTTGTGGATTACGATATTGTAAATGGAAAGCCGGGGATTAGTGGCCTTCCGGCATCATTTGCGGGAGAAGAGGAGGTTCAGACTCTCGTTGTCCATATGATGGATGGGGGATGCGGCATTGAGGTTGACCTGATATATTCTGTGTTTGAGGATGAGGATGTTATAACCAGAAGTGTGAGCGTGAAAAATGCAGGTGATAAGGATATCAGGCTCACAAAGGTATATTCTGCATGTATAGACATGGATGACGAGGATTTTGAGATGCTTACTCTTCATGGCTCATGGGCCAGGGAGAGACAGATCGAGAGACGCCCGATAGCTTATGGCAAGCAGAGTGTAAGCTCTCTCCGCGGTGAGTCATCCCACCAGGACCATCCATTTATGGCATGGATGACAAAGGGTACAGATCAGACTACGGGTGATGTATATGGAATGCATTTTGTGTACTCGGGTAACTTCATCGCACAGATAGAGAAATCACAGTTTGATTCCATACGCGCAGTCATGGGCATACATTCAGAGGGATTTGAGTGGTGGCTCACGCCTGGAGAGACGTTTACAGCGCCTGAGGTTGTGCTTACATACAGCCATGATGGACTTGGACAGATGACTAGAAATCTTCATGATTTTTACAGATGCCACATGATAAGGAGCAGATATCTTCACCAGAAGAGACCTGTCCTCATCAACAACTGGGAGGCTACATATTTTGACTTTGATACCGATAAGCTCCTCGCGATAGCAAAGAGTGCGGCAGAACATGGAATAGAGATGCTGGTCATGGATGATGGCTGGTTTGGACATAGAAATGATGATGCCACAAGTCTTGGAGACTGGTTTGTAAATGAAAACAAGATCAAGGGCGGTTTGAAACATCTTGTTGATGAGGTGAATAAGCTGGGGTTGAAATTTGGAATATGGATGGAGCCTGAAATGATTTCCCCTGATTCTGAACTTTACAGAAAGCATCCTGACTGGGCGTTTGCGGTTCCGGAGAGAACGGCTACATTATCGCGAAATCAGTACGTGCTTGATCTCTCGAGAAAAGAAGTTAGAGACTACGTGTATGAATGTGTGCATAACGTGATATCATCCGCAAATATTGAGTATGTTAAGTGGGATATGAACAGACAGCTCACGGATATTGGCAGCGTAGAATTCACCGGAGACAGGCAGGGAGAATTGGCTCACAGGTATGTGCTTGGAGTATATGAGCTGCAAGAGCGCCTTGTTAACGATTTTCCAGATCTTTTGCTTGAGAACTGCTCGGGCGGTGGTGCAAGATTTGACCCTGGCATGCTTTTCTACAGTCCGCAGATATGGTGCTCCGATGATACGGATGCCATAGAGAGACTTTCTATACAGGAGGGAACGGAACTGATATATCCGCTTTCGACCATGGGCGCCCATGTGTCGGATTGCCCTAATCACACAGTTGGAAGGAGTACACCTTTTATGACCAGGGCACATGTGGCTCTGGCGGGAACATTTGGCTATGAGCTCGATATCACAAAAATAAGTGAAGAAGAACGTGCGATGATCCCTGAGCAGGTCTCTATGTATCATAAATATAATGATCTTGTAAGGGAGGGTGATTATTATAGGGTTGCATCGTACAGGGAAAATGGACTGTATGATTGCTGGATGGTTGTTGCAAAGGATAAGAGTGAGGCATTGGTGACTTACGTTCAGGTGCTTGGAAGACCTAATATGCACAGCAGAAAGATAAAACTTTTAGGGCTTTACGCGGCTGCAGATTACAGACTTGATGGCACGGACGAAGTGTATGGGGGAGATCTTCTGATGAATGCCGGGATGCTTGTGGAAGATATGCGTGGGGATTATATGAGCAGACTTTATCACTTTGTGCTTGACAATAGTTTAACTTAAAAATAAAATAAAATTAAGTTGTTTAACCACGTAAAATTTAAGTGAGAAGGACTAGTTATGGCAAAATCAGTAAAATTAGGAGACATAGCTGCCATTGTTGGCGTGAGTACCGTGACGGTCTCAAAAGCACTTTCAGATCAGAAGGGTGTAAGCGAGGAACTCAGAGCACAGATCAAACAGTTGGCAGATGAGATGGGATATCAGTCACCATCTGAGATCAGAAAGAAGACGGCAAAGAAAAAGTATAATATAGGAGTGCTCATCCAGGAGATATACCTTGGAAAGTATCCATCGTTCTATTGGCAGTTATATCAGGTGCTTAACAAAAAAGCGGTGGCAAGAGGCTGCTTTACTATGCTGGAATTTGTTTCCAGAGATAGTGTATTGAATGCTGAGATGCCTATGCTTCTGGAGGATGATAAGGTTGATGGAATGGTTGTTGTAGGTTCCATGGGTAAGGAATACCTGGAGAAATTGGAGAAGACAGCCAAGGTTCCTATAGAGTATGTGGATTATTATGACAATTCGAGGCCGATAGACACGGTTATAGCAAACAGTTTCTATGGAAGCTATATGCTGACTAATTATCTGTATGATATGGGACATAGAGATATTGCATATGTTGGCACGATAGGTTCAACGAACAGTATAACTGACAGATATCTGGGTTATGTAAAATCATTGCTGGAGCATGGTATTCCGCTCAGAGAAGACTGGGTTATTCCGGACAGAGATGTGAAGACGGGGCAGTTTGACGAGGAGAACTGCTTCAAACTTCCGGGGAATATGCCTACAGCGTTTGTGTGCAACTGTGATCTTGCGGCAGCTACGCTCATAAAGATACTCAATGCTGCGGGCTACAGGGTTCCTGAGGATGTGTCCGTTGTGGGGTTTGATAATTACTTGTATCCTGGAATCTGCGATATAGGCGTGACCACATACGAGATCAATATGCAGGAGATGGCAGAGAGAACCCTGCATAAGATTATAAAAAAGATATCCAACGAAAAATATACTGATGGCATATTTGTCGTGGATGGACGAATTGTGATAAAGGATAGCGTTGCCAGAATAGAACGATAATAAAACTACATATCAATTGTAATGCAAATCGGAAATAGACACCGGTGCAGCCTGCTTGAAAGACAGCGGAGTTGTACCGGTGTCTTTTTTGAACAAGTTGATAAAGTGGTTTGTGTTCTCGATTCCAACTTGGGATCCGACCTCGTGGACGGACAGATCTGTTGTGAGAAGGAGTCTTTTGGCAGCATCGATCCTGCGGCTGTTGAGATAGCGCATAGGTGATTCGCCGAAGTAAAATGAAAATTCTCTGCATATCCTGTATCTGCTGATCCTGTAAGTTGCCTCGAGGTCATCAAGTGACAGCGGTTCGGCGTAGTTTTTATCCATCTGATTCTTTACCGATAAAAGATAAGAAGGCGCACGATCTCTCTTCTTGGATGAGTTTTCAATAAATACACATAATTCGGTCAGGATATCATTAAACCATTTGGAAATTCTGAAAATATCAGTGACAGACAACTCCCCTTGGAGTCTGCTTAACAGCGAAAGATGGCTCCAGAGTACAGAGGCTCCGGCGGATTCCTTTTTATAGGATATAGATTCGGGGAGAAACTCATGATACAGGTTAAGTGGAGCTCCGAGGATGAATGCCTCGTAGAAACGACACTTGCCGTTCGTGGAGTATGTTATTTCTGATCCTGCCTCAAAAAGCGCGGCTGTATTCTTGGAATATGATGATTTGCTGCTGCCCGATGTTACTGTAAGAGTTCCTTCATATATATAGAAGAAATGGTAACACGGGATGAAAGAGAAGGTATAACTGCATGAATAAGCAAAAGAATTATCGCCGTTGGCCAGAAGATGAATCAGGCCATCGTTAATCATTGATTCTTCATATGTAAAGAACGCACTGTGGAATCTTGCGTTCTCAATATCTTTCTGAATATTGTAACCTGACAGTACAGTGCAGGAAATTAATTCTTTAGCTAACATGTAAACCACCTCCTACCCATAATAATACAATTATTAAACAATCATCACAAGCTAAAAGCGATATAAATTAGTGGCTAATTAGCTAAAAAAACAATAAAATACTAATTAAAGATAAAAACGTATGGATAAAATGTCTATTTGATATTGAAAAAAGGCAACCGTAATGGTAAAATTAACGAAAAATACAAGATATGGTGATTAATCACAAGTATGAGTGATGACTAAAAAATAAATTAATGTATACTTAATATAAAGTTAAAAACAAAGAAGGTTTTAAGGAGGACAAAACTATGAAATCAAAGCGTATTGCATGTATCGCAATGGCTGGTCTTATGGCAGCATCACTTGCAGGTTGTGGAGGCTCAGACAGCGATAACAAGGACACAGCAGAGGCAACAAAGGCTACCACAGAGGCAGCAGGAAGTGATTCAGCAGATGACACAACAGCTGATGCTGAGGGAATCAAGTCATATGCAGACATCCAGTTAGGAACAGACTTCACAGATCTTTCAGCGGAGATCAAGTTCTACAACAACAGAACTGATATGGACTCAGATGACTACGGCGGAAAGAACTGGAAGCAGTATCTTGAGGACTTCAACAAGGAGTATCCAAACATCAAGGTTGATGTTATCACAGATACAAACTATGCAGATGATGCTCTTACACATCTTCAGTCAGGAAACTACGAGACAGTAATGTGTATCCCAGCAGTTGACATGGCAGACCTTTCAACATATTTCATGTCATTTGGCGATTATGATACAATGAGCAGTCTTGTAAATTACTCGAACAGATGGCTGTATCAGGGTCAGGTATATGGTGTACCTCTTGCAGCTACAACACAGGGTATCGTATACAACAAGAAGGTATTTGCTGATGCAGGTGTGACAGACGTACCTAAGACACCAGAGGAGTTCATCGCAGCTCTTAAGGCTATCAAGGAGAAGAATCCAAAGTGCATCCCACTTTACACAAACTATGCAGCAGGCTGGACAATGGGAGCCTGGGATGATTATATCTCGATCACAGCAACAGGCGATGCTACATACAAGAACCAGAAGTTAGCCCATACAAAGGATCCATTCAAGAACTATGGCGACGATACACATGCTTATGCAGTATATAAGATCCTTTACGATGCAGTATCACAGGGACTTACAGAGGATGATTACTCAACAACAGATTGGGAGTCATGTAAGGGAATGATCAACAACGGCGAGATCGGATGTATGGTACTTGGTTCATGGGCATACCCACAGATGGAAGCAGGCGGACCTAACGCAGACGATATAGGATACATTCCTTTCCCTATCTCAGTAAATGGTAAGCAGTACGCTTCATCAGGTGCAGATTACTGCTACGGTATCAACGTAAACGCTTCAGATGATGAGAAACAGGCAGCTCTTGTATTTGTTAAGTGGATGACAGAGAAGTCAGGATATGCTTACAACGAGGATTCACTTGCAATTGTTCCTGGTTCAGAGTCAAAGATCTCATTCGACGGTGTTGACTTCGTTGCAGACGAGGCAGCTCTTGAGGGCGAGGAGGATTACCTCAACCAGCTCAACTCAGAGTCAGAGCTTAACGTAAGCAATGGTGGTGACGACAAGATCCAGGCCATCATCGAGCATGCTGCAAACGGCGACATGTCATTCGACGATATCATGGCTGAGTGGAACCAGAAGTGGTCAGATGCTCAGGAGTCATTAGGAATCGAAGTTACTGAGAAGTAATAAAGATTTCAATATAAATAAGTAAGAATAAGCTACAGACCGGGGCGGGATTGCCCGCCCCGGTTTATTAAAAAAAGGCGGTGGAATGAGTATGGCTAACAAAAAACAATCCGGCTTTGGTAAATGGGCGTCAAGCAGGAAGGGGCAGCAGGTTATAATATGCGCAGCCTTCGCAATTATCCCATTGCTTTTGCTATTAGTATTTACATATATACCATTCGGAGAGATGGTTAAATTTAGTTTCTACAAGATGAAATATACGACGCCTGTAGAAAAGAGAGAATTCGTAGGATTAGCAAATTATATCGATGTGTTCACAAGAAAAGACTGTTTCGGTGCATTAAAGCTCAGTTTGTATTACATCGTAGGAGCACTTGTACAGTTAGTGCTTGCACTTTTCCTTGCAACTCTTCTGAGTTTCAAAGTAAAAGGTGGTAACCTTTTCAAGGGATTTATTTTCTTCCCTTATCTTATCAGCGGTATCGCTGTAGGTTTCATTTTCAAATTCTTCTTCACAAGAGGATTCGTGTTTGACTCAATCCTTCAGTTGTGTGGATTTAGCTTAGACAACCTTCCATACTGGCTCAAAGACCAGAGCGTCAACAACTGGACACTGGTTTCAACCTCGGTCTGGAGATACCTTGGACAGATGATGGTTCTCTTCATTGGAGCTATCATGTCGGTAGATGCAGAACTTTATGAGGCGGCAGAGCTTGATGGTGCAAATAAATTCCAGCAGTTTAGATATATCATACTGCCAAGTATCAAGACAATCGTTACATTAAATGTAATTTTAGCAATAACAGGATCACTCAGTGCTTTCGAGCAGCCTTTCGTTATCACAACAGGTGCAAACGGAACAGGTACTTACTTCATCATCATGAACAAGATAGCACATACAAGCCAGAAAGTCGGTCTTGCTTCAGCAATGGCCGTTGTACTTCTCCTTATCATACTTATATGTGCTGCGCTTCAGAAACTGTTCTTTGAGTACATATTCAAGGATTCAAGCTCAGATGATGAGAGTTATAAGGCAAAGAAGCTCCGCAAGAAACAGGAGAGAGATACCAAGAAATACGTGAAGCAGATGGCTGCTTCTGCGAAGGGAGGCAAGTAACATGGCAAGAGGAAAGACAGATGTGCCAAGCATAGCACCAATAAAAGAAAAACGAACCGTTGGATATTATGTAAGAGGTTTCCTCAAGTACTTTGTACTCATATTCTTCTCGCTGTGTGCGGTTGTACCTCTTATATCATGTGTTACAACAGCCTTCAAGACAACAGATGAGTATAAGGCTACTTCAGTAATGGAACTTCCTGAAAGCTTTCTGAACTTCAGCAACTTTGTAAAGGCATTCACGACTGCCAACATGGGACGTGCGTTCATCAATTCAGTCATAGTTATGATATGTGTACTCCTTGTGTCAGTAGTAATAGGAACACAGCTTGCATATGTGCTTAACAGATTCAAGTTCCCGGGAAACGGCTTTATCAGAACACTTTTCCTTGTGGCATCATTGCTCCCTGCAGTTGCTATGCAGGTTACAGTCTACAACATCATGGGTGATCTGAGATTCATAGATCACTTATATGGTTACATCATCATGAGCTGTGGTACAGATGTTATCTCAATCTACATATTCATTCAGTTCATGGAGAATATATCAGTATCTCTTGATGAGTCAGCTATCGTGGATGGTGCATCATACTGGACTATCTACTGGAAGATCATACTTCCACTTCTTAAGCCAGCTATCGTTACAGCTTGTATATTGAAGGGCGTTGTAATCTACAACGAGTACTACGCTGCAAACCTTTACCTCATAAGCCCGGAGATCAAGACAATGGCTATCTCACTCTACAAGTTCGTAGGACCTATGGGAAGTCAGTACAACCTGATCTGTGCAGGTGTTATCATATCGATCATACCGGCACTTATAGTATTCATCTGTTGTCAGAAACAGATTTACAGTGGTATTACACAGGGTGCTGTAAAGGGTTAATAATTTATTAGAAGAAGAGAGTTCATGAATATGAGAAATGAAATTCAAAAAGAATTAATAGATGCTATCATCCCATTCTGGGAGGCCCTAAGGGATGATGAGTACGGCGGATTTTATGGGTATATGGATTACGACCTCAACCTTGATAAAAAGGCTGAGAAGGGTTGTATTCTTAACAGTAGAATTACCTGGTTCTTCGCAAGTGCGTATAAGGCACTCAAGGACCCGAAGCTTCTAGATGAGGCTGCGCATGGATATGAATTTCTGAAAGAATATTGTATAGACAGGGAATATGGCGGAATATATTGGTCCATGAATTATGATGGTTCACCCAAAGATACGACAAAACACACCTACAATCAGGCATTTAGTATATATGCCTTATCCGCCTATTACGAAGCTTCCGGTGATTCGGAAGCTTTGGACCTGGCCCTGCAGCTTTTCCATACAATAGAAGAGAAATGTACCGACGAAGGTGGCTATCTCGAGGCATTTACAAGAGAGTTCAAGCCAGAGTCAAATGATAAGCTTTCTGAGAATGGTGTTCTCGCAGAGAGAACAATGAACACACTGCTCCATGCACTTGAGGCTTATACAGAACTTTATAAGGTATCCAAGGATTCCAAGGTAAAGGCGCGCCTGGAATGGCTGCTCGATGTATTTGCTGATAAGGTATACAATCCGGAGCTTAAGAGACAGGAAGTGTTCTTTGATAAGGATTATAACTCTCTGATTGATCTGTACTCATACGGACATGACATTGAGACATCATGGCTTCTGGACAGGGCGACCGAGGTGCTTGGAGAGGCAGAGTACACAGAGAAGATCACAAAGATAACAGATATCCTTGCAGAGCAGATATATGAGCTTGCTTTCGATGGACATTCAGTTCTGACAGAATGTGAAAAGGGCGTGCCATACACGGTAAGAGTATGGTGGGTTCAGGCAGAATCAATAGTAGGATTTATAAATGCTTATCAAAAGTCAGGTGATAAGAAGTATTACGAGGCTGCCGAGAAAGTCTGGGAGTACATAAAGGAATACTTTATTGACAAGAGACCGGGATCAGAGTGGTTCTGGGATCTGAATGCAGATGGATCACCAAGAGTCGGACGTCCTATAGTTGAGCCATGGAAGTGTCCATACCACAACGGCAGAATGTGCCTTGAGATTATGAACAGACTCGCTGACGGCAAATAAATAGCATTCAATTGCTTTCAAATTATAAGGAGAATGCCTAAATGATGAATGAGAAATATTATGTAGAGCTTGACAAACTGAACAAGCTTCTTGAGAGAAAGAATAAGAAGACAGATTTCTATAATGGAATCTATGACAGATATGAGTACCCTGTACTCACAAGAGAGATGATACCTCTCACATGGAGATATGACTTAAACCCTGAGACAAATCCATACTTCATTGAGCGTCTCGGAGTTAATGCTGTCATGAACTCAGGTGCTATCTACCTGAACGGCAAGTATTATCTTGTCGCAAGAATAGAGGGAAATGACAGAAAGTCATTCTTCGGCGTAGCTGAGAGTGACAACGGTATCGATGGATTCCGTTTCTGGGATTATCCAATCCTTCTGGACGATGTATGTCCTGAGGAGACAAATGTATATGATATGAGACTGACACAGCACGAGGATGGATGGATCTACGGTGTGTTCTGTTCAGAGAGCAAGGATACAACTGTAAATGATCTCTCAGCAGCAGTTGCAGCAGCAGGTATCGTGAGAACAAAGGATTTAAAGCACTGGGAGCGCCTTGACAACCTTAAGACTCTTCGTTCCCCACAGCAGAGAAATGTTGTACTTCACCCTGAATTTGTGGATGGCAAGTACGCATTCTATACACGTCCAATGGATGATTTCATCGAGACAGGAAGCGGCAGCGGAATAGGATTCGGTCTCTGTGATGATATAGAGCATGCGGTTATAGACGAGGAGAAGATGACAAGTCTTCGTAAGTACCACACTATAACAGAGGCAAAGAACGGTGCAGGCGCACCTCCTATAAAGACAGACAAGGGCTGGATCCACATCGCACATGGTGTGAGAAACACAGCTGCCGGTCTCAGATATGTACTCTACGCATTTGCAACAGACCTCAATGATCCTTCAAAGGTTATCGCTGAGCCATCAGGAATGCTCATCGGACCTCGCGGTGAGGAGAGAGTCGGCGATGTATCAAACGTTGTATTCACAAATGGTGCCATCGTAAACGAGAATAACGAAGTGTTCATCTACTACGCATCAAGCGATACAAGAATGCATGTTGCAACAACAACAGTTGACAGACTCATCGATTATGTATTCAACACACCTGCTGATCCGGGAAGAAGCGTTGAGTGTGTAGCACAGAGATGTGAGATGATCAGGAAGAACCTTGAGTTCCTTAAGAATGCAGACAAGTAGGAAAGTATAATATATGGGCTGCCAGATGAAACAACACGTTGGTTAGTTGCCCTTTGCCTGTGCAGATACCATATAACGTGATAATAAAATAAAAAATCCGGCTAAGATGCTGGAAGAAAGAGGTACTTATGTCAGAAGTAAAAATGTTCAGCGAGCCTGTGCCAAACGTGCCATGGCAGGACAGACCGGCAAATGACAATCATGACGCTCCAATCTGGAGATATACAGAGAATCCTATAATAGGAAGAAACCCGGCAAAGGGTGTTGCAAGAATATTCAACAGTGCGGTAGTTCCATTTGAGGGAAAATTTGTCGGAGTATTTAGAGGCGAGCAGGTAAATGGAATTCCATACATCTACCTCGGAGAGAGCGAGGATGCTATCCACTGGAATATCAGCGAGGAGAAGATCAAGTTTGTTGATGAGAACGGTGAAGAGTTCATGCCTATATACGCATATGATCCAAGACTTGTAAAGGTAGAGGATACATACTATGCGATCTGGTGCCAGGATTTCTATGGCGCAGCGATAGGTATAGCAAAGTCAAAGGATCTCAAGACATTTGTGAGAATCGAGAACCCATTCCTTCCATTTAACAGAAATGCAGTTCTCTTCCCGAGAAAGATCAACGGTAATTTCGTGATGCTGTCACGTCCAAGTGACAGTGGACACACACCATTTGGTGATATATTCGTAAGTGAGAGTCCTGATATGGTTTACTGGGGTAAGCACAGACATGTCATGGGCAAGAGCAGCGAGTGGTGGGAGTCACTCAAGATTGGCGGCGGTGCAGCCCCTATCGAGACTTCTGAAGGATGGCTGTTATTCTACCATGGAGTAGCGGGAACATGTAACGGTTATGTATACTCAATCGGTGGAGCAATCCTTGATATCGACAACCCATCGATCGTTAAGTATCGTTGTGAGAACTTCCTTCTCACACCAGAAGAGTGGTACGAGGAGCGTGGATTTGTTCCTAATGTATGCTTCCCATGTGCTACTATTCACGACAGCGAGTCTGGAAAGATCGCCATTTACTACGGTGCAGCTGACAGCTATGTGGGCCTTGCATTCACAAAGCTTGATGAGATCGTAGATTATATCAAGTCGCACAGTGTGGTAACAACTTCTGATACCGAGATCGGTAGGAGATAGTTAGTTATATAGCGTAATGAGCCCCTACTCATACGCGGCAATTGTATTAATTTTTCTCATTTCCCAAGGCGGTGCCCGCCGCCTTCGGGGCCCCTCTTAAAAATAAATGTAATGGCAGGTGATTGCCAAAACTTTTAGACTATGACAGCCTGGCAGTAAGCCAGGCTGAATTTGGTTCTGAGAGCTTTGGCAATCATATGACGGATTTTGGATCTGATAAAAAACGCGTTATATGATTGAAAAAAGATATATTGCGTGGCCGAGACTTGCGCTTTCATAAAAAACTAAAAATAAAAGACTAAAAAGTCGGGAAAAGGACTCTGATGTATAGAAAAAAAGCAACAGATGCAATAAAATAACAGCGACATACATTATCATGGAAATGACGAGCGAAGAAGTCATAGTCAATGTAAAAATATGATTCCTTCACCGTCTTATATAGAACAGGCAATTGGGGACAAACAAGAGTATCATACACAATATCTCACAACGTAGATTCTCCAATTGCCGTACGTCAAAAGGAGGAAAATGACAATGAACAAGGAAATACTTTTTTTAAATCCCGTGTTTACGCACAATATCTGGGGCGGTACAAAGCTCAGAGAAGAATACGGATATGATATTGAGGGCGATGATATAGGCGAGTGCTGGGGAGTTGCGGCACATGAGAATGGCAATTGTACAGTGAAAAATGGCGAGTTTGCAGGTCAGACGCTTGCCGACTTATGGGACAGCCACAGAGAGCTGTTTGGTGGCATAGATGGTGTCAGATTCCCACTGCTTATAAAGATAATCGATGCAAAAGATGATCTGAGTATTCAGGTGCATCCGGACGATGCATACGCAGCAGAACATGAGAATGGTTCATTTGGCAAGATGGAGTGCTGGTATATTCTTGACTGCAAGGAAGATTCAACACTTGTAATCGGTCATAATGCAAGGACAAAGGAAGAATTGTGCGATATGATCGAAGGTAAGAAATGGAAGGAGTTTATCAGAGAGATCCCTGTTAAGAAGGGGGATTTCATTCAGATAGATCCTGGTACAGTACACGCGATCAAGGGCGGAATTACACTTCTTGAGACACAGCAGAACAGTGACATCACATACAGAGTTTATGATTATGACAGACTGAGCAATGGAAAGCCTAGAGATCTGCACGTAAAGCAGAGCATAGATGTTATAACAGTTCCTGCAAAGCCGGTTGAGGACAGCGTTATAAGTGTCAAGGCAGATAAGGCAAATGAACTCTGCGAGCTTATAAGCTGTAAGTATTACACAGTATACAAGCTGGATGTTGAGGGAAAGGCAGAGCTGAATGTGGGCGACAAGCCATTCCTTATCATGTCTGTAGTTGCGGGAAGTGGAACAGTGGATGGAAACGCCATAAAGAAGGGTGATCACTTTATCCTGCCAAACGGATACAGCAACCCAGTGTTTGAGGGCAATATGGAGATCGTAGCATCCACAGTCAGCAAGTAAGATCCTGCCTTTGGAAGAGAATGTCAAGGGGGATAGTTATGAAGAGAAAGACGATAGGTGTTCTGGTAGGCGGAATCACGGATGATTTTACGAGGCTGCTTTGCCATGGGGTTATAGAGAGAGCAAAGACACTTGATGTCAATATAGTTGTTATTCCGGGTAAGTTCCTTGACCGGGAATACCCAGAAACGTCAGATATATATTATGAATATCAGTATCAGACACTGTTTTCCTATGCTACAAAGGAGAATCTGGACGGCGTTATTGTTGCATCGAGTTGTATTGGTTGCTTTGCAACCAAGGAGCGTATCAGCGAATTTATGAAAAGATATCTGCAGATGCCGTGCGTGATAGTGGCTGCAGATGAGCCTGATCAGATTTGTGTCAGATATGACAATGGAGCAGGCATAAGAGAAGGACTCAATTACATGATCGAGGAACTTGGTTATACAAGAATAGGCATGATAGGCGGTCCGGACTCCAATTATGATGCAAAGGAGAGAAGGAGAACCTACATTGAGGTGCTTGAGGCTCATGGAATAGAGTTTGATCCGGGACTTTATGTGGAGGGCAATCTTACATCGGAATCAAAAGAGGTTTTCAGAGATATTCTGGACAGAAATCCGGATATGCAGGGAGTGTTCTGTGTGAATGATTCCTGTGCATCTGGTTTTTATGAAGAACTTAAGGCGAGGGGCATTCTGCCGGGAAGAGATATATCAGTCATGGGTTACGATGATATTGAGTGGGCTACACAGATATATCCGACGCTTTCGACTGTGCGTGCAGACGCGGGAAAACTTGGCTCAGAGGCTGTAAATCTTATGGTCAGGCTTATTGATGGCAAGCAGGTCGAGAGTAAGATACTTCCTACTGAGTTTGTCAGAAGAGATTCATTCTGTAAAAAAGGCGGATCAAGAAAACGTAGTAAGAATGTCATTGAGGGATATCTCTCAATGAACCATATGCTCTCAGAGCAGTGGGAAGAGCGGAATAAGACTCAGTTCAAGATGAAGACATTTATCCAGAAGGTCTTGAGCTTTGACAGAGGCAACGACAGAAGTTATGGAGAGATTCTTGGCACTATGGACTGGCTGGACATAGAGAATGCATTTATATTCTTATATAAAGAGCCAATAATACATCTGATCGGTGAGCCGTTTGAACTGCCTGACCAGTTATATCTCAAGACTAAGGATCTTAAAGAGAAGGTCAGCAGTGTGATCACTGTGAACCAGAAGGTGTCATCATCAAATCTCTATGATTTTGAGAGCCTCGGTGTGGAAGAAGCTGGAATATATGTACTCTTGCCGCTGTATTCCAACGAAATACTCTATGGAGTTCTTCTGTGTGATCTCACAGAAGGAGTTCTGGTGAATGGGGAGTTCCTTGGAAACCAGGTCTCAGCTGCTGTCAAGATGATCAATCTGCTCAAGACGAACGAGGAGATCATGAAGCGTCTTGAGGAGAGTATGGCGATTCTGCAGAAAAACAACATTATGCTTGACAATCTGTCAAAACAGGATCCCCTTACAGGAATCATGAACAGACGAGGTTTCTTTGACAGATCATTACAGCTGCTCAAGGAATGTGAGGAGCAGAAAAGGACGGCTACGGTATTCTACGCTGATATGAACAGTCTCAAGATCATCAATGACAGATATGGACATGATGAGGGTGATTTCTCTCTTAAAACCATAGGAGATATTCTGATCAAATCTGTAGGAGATAATGGAATCGTAGGCAGAATAGGCGGCGACGAGTATTGCTGTCTTGTACTCGGCCTTAAGGACTCTGACGCTGCAGATGCATTTGCTGAGGAAGTATACAGTTCATTTGAGAAGTTTAATGAGCACTGTGATAAGCCTTATAAAGTGAGTGTATCGCTTGGAAACTGTCAGATCGTAGAATATAACAAGAAAGGTCTTCAGAATGCCATGACTATGGCAGATGAGAAGCTGTATGAGGTGAAGAAGTACAGAAAGAAGGACGTTGTTAAGGTTAAGAATTGATAATTTATATAATAAATAAAAGGTATGATCAGGTTGCGTTGAGTGCAGCTTGATCATACCTTTTGACATTTGAGGATTGCGCGTTGTCATTGTTTTATTCTGAATAAAGACAGTATAATTAGTTATCTCCTGATTTCATAGCTGAAAGCTCGGCTTTTAACTTAGCAATCTCTGAATCCTTCTCTGCAATCTTTTTATTCATTTCCGCCATCTGCTTTTCCATCTTGGCCTTTTCTTCCTGAAAAACATCCACAAAAGTAATGATCGATTGTTCTACCATATCTGTAACCTCCTCCGTTTCCTCGTACGCGGAATACAGTCTGGTATATAATACCTGGGTGAGTCTGTATAATTGCGCTCCATCTTCAGGTGTTATATTCCCGAGTTCAACGTTCTTATCTATATTTCCCATTATATCGGTTTTGATAAGGCTTTTCAATATTTCGATGTTCTCCGGAGTGCGAGATTTTTGATTCTTGAGCATTTCTCGAAGTTTTAAAAGAAAGAATGGGATTTGGTATGTCAATAGATTTTGGCAAATGCGCTTATAAAGCGAATTCGTGACGCTGAGAGTGGAAAAATAGGCTAAAAATGGGGGGGATTTTACTTTTTGTAAAATTTATGCTCCCAGGAAAAATGTCTAAAATGTATAAATACAGAAAAAATATTTAATAATACTTGTGTATGCATATTGTGCATGGAGGTGTTGTTGAGATGAAAAGAAATGCGCATGATCAAAATGGAGAGCAGAAAGGAAGACTGGAAGTTGATTCGATGACTCAAGAAGTTGATTCGAAAACTCAAAGTATGGACGGAGAATCTGACAGGGAGCAAAGAAAGAGTAATCATAGATGGAAACTGGTTTCAGATTCCGGCTGCAGTCTGCTTGTGCCGGATGGACTGGCTGGAATAGATATAGATTATGCTGAAGTTCCGTTTGTAATATCTGTTGATAACACAGATTATATAGACGAATCGGGTATAGATATAGAGAAGATGCTTGAGCATATTGCAATTTGCCGGTCAGGCGGAAGAACTAGCTGCCCATCACCCCATGCGTGGCTAGAGGCGTGGGGGGATGCGGAAAATGTTATTGCATTTACGTTGTCAGCTGCATTATCGGGAAGTTACAACAGTGCTATAGCTGCAAGACACATGGCGCTTGAGAAGAATCCCGGCAGGAATATTGCGGTGATAAATACATGCGGAGCCGGAGTATTCCCTGAACAGCTGGCAAACATCATATATGAAGGAATTGAGGACGGGGATTCGTTTGACGCCATAGTAAGTGCTGCAGACAAAGCAGTGAGGGAGATACAGGTGATGTTTGCCTTGGGGAGTCTGGACAACCTGATAAAGGCGGGCAGACTAAATAAGCTTGTGGGGTATGCGGCTCATAGATTCAATATATCCGCAATAGGTGTGGCATCACCTGGTGGACGAATTGAACTCAGACACAAATTCAGAGGTATGAAGAAGATATATGGCAAGCTGATAGACACTCTCCGGGAGACGGGATTTACAGGGGGAGAGCTTGTAATAAGCCACTGTATGAACGAGGACGGAGCAGAGAAACTGGGGCATCTTATCAAGGCTGAATGGCTTGACGCGGATGTGAGCATCGTACCTGCAAGCGGACTGTGCAGCTATTATATGGGAAAAGGTGGGATGATAATAACATATCGTGAGTAGACTGATGTGTGGATAGATCATATAAAATACTTGGAATAGACAAAATAATGAAAAATAATTAAAAATAATGGAAGGCTGCCGCACCTTCTATTATTTTTTGTGTATTAACCTATTGACATAGTAGGTAAATGGGAATATCCTATTTTTGCGAGTCAGATATTGACTTATTGCGCCACAAAATGGCGGATGAGGGTGATGACTGGAATGATCGTGTATTTGTGGCAGGAATGTGGTCACACTCATATGTAAGGAGGATTTACAGATATGGTGATTTCTTCAAAGGGAGAATATGCCCTGAGGGTCATGGCAGACCTTGCCATAAACCACGACGGCAGATTTATTCCGTTAAAAGAAATAGTTCAGAAAGAGGAACTGTCCCAGAAGTATCTGGAGAGCATAATGCGCATGCTGTCCAAAGCGAATCTGATAGAGGCAGCCAGCGGACATGGCGGAGGCTACAGACTCAAAAAGGCTCCTGAGGAATATACATTGTGGGAGATACTTGAACTCACGGAAGGCGGGCTTGCCCCGGTGGCATGCATGAAGAACAGCACGATTACCTGTGACAGATCCAAGCAGTGTTATACTCTGCCGATATGGCAGGGCCTGGCTGAGCTGATACAGGAATATTTCCAGGGTAAGACACTGGCGGATATAGCCAGAAATGTGGAATGAGCAGAGTAATTTGATACAGGCAAAAAGATAATTAAAGCGGGACAATTGAATCGCCGGATATAGAAGTGATAAAGCAATTGCCGGGCTTGGTATAAAAGGAGGCAGACTGATGTCAGATAAAAAATTATTGGAAGTTAAGAATTTACATGTTGATGTTGAGGATAAACAGATCCTTCACGGTGTGAACCTGGAAATCGGCAAGGGTGAGACACATGTACTTATGGGACCTAACGGAACCGGAAAGTCAACCCTTGGATATGCACTTATGGGCAATCCTAGATATACAGTCAGAGAGGGCGAGATATGGTTTGATGGCAAGAACATCACAGAAGAGGCTGTCAATGAGCGTGCAAAGGCAGGAATATTCCTCTCATTCCAGAATCCTCTTGAGGTGCCTGGTGTGACACTCAGCTCATTTATAAGAAATGCCCTTGAGCAGAAGACCGGCAAGAGAATCCGTCTCTGGGATTTCAAGAAGGAGCTTGAGAGAACCATGGAGATCCTTCAGATGGATCCATCATATGCAGAGAGAGACCTGAATGTGGGATTTTCAGGTGGTGAGAAGAAGAAGGCTGAGATACTTCAGCTTCTGATGCTTAAGCCATCACTGGCAATCCTTGACGAGACAGATTCAGGACTTGACGTTGATGCAGTCCGTACAGTATCAGCAGGTATCGAGGAATACCAGAAGAACTGCAAGGGAAGCCTGCTGATCATCACACACAGCACCAAGATCCTTGAGTCACTTACCGTTGACTACACACATGTCATGGTTGAGGGTAAGATCATAGAGACGGGTGACGCATCACTTGTGGACAAGATCAACGAGTCTGGATTTGCAGAGTATGAAAGGATATAGAAGATGAAGGAAAAGACATATGTAGAGGACATAGACAGAAATATATATGACTTCAAGTATGACGACAAAGATGCCTATAAGCTTAAAGCTGGTCTCACACCTGAGATAGTTGAGCAGCTTTCTAAGGAGAAACATGATCCGGCATGGATGCAGAATTTCAGACTTGAGTCTTTACAGATATACAACAATATGCAGGTGCCTGACTGGGGCCCATCCATCGAGGGACTGGATATTGACAATATAGTTACTTACGTAAGACCAAATACCAAGATGAAGGGAAGCTGGGATGAGGTTCCTGAGGATATCAAGGATACATTTGAGAGACTTGGAATCCCTCAGGCTGAGAGAAAATCCCTTGCGGGAGTTGGTGCACAGTACGATTCAGAGCTCGTATACCACAATGTCCGTCAGGAGGTTGCGGATATGGGAGTTGTGTACACTGATATGGAGAGTGCACTCACAGGTGAGTATGCAGACATGGTGCAGAAGCATTTCATGAAGCTTGTCACCCCTCATGATCACAAATTTGCAGCACTTCACGGAGCTGTGTGGTCAGGCGGTTCATTTGTATATGTGCCACCTGGAGTAAAGGTCGAGATCCCGCTTCAGTCGTATTTCAGACTTAACGCAGCGGGCGCAGGTCAGTTCGAGCACACACTCATCATCGTCGATGAGGGGGCAGACCTCCACTTTATAGAGGGCTGTTCAGCGCCGAAGTACAATGTGGCGAATCTTCATGCGGGTTGTGTGGAGTTGTTTGTCGGCAAGAACGCAAAGCTCAGATATTCAACCATAGAGAACTGGTCCAAGAATATGTACAACCTGAACACCAAGAGAGCCCGCGTTGAAGAGGGTGGAACCATCGAGTGGGTATCGGGTTCATTTGGATCACATGTGTCATACCTTTATCCGATGAGCGTGCTCAAGGGCAAGGGCGCCAGGATGGAGTTCACCGGAGTTACATTTGCCGGTAAGGGACAGAACCTTGACACAGGAGCCAAGGTAGTCCATGCGGCACCTGACACAAGCTCATATATCAACACAAAGTCTATCTCGAAGGATGGCGGTATAAGTACATTCCGTTCGTCTGTTGTAGTGACAAAGGAGGCAGAGAACTCCAAGGCGGCGGTATCATGCCAGTCACTTATGCTCGATTCGATATCACGTTCGGACACAATACCGGCCATGGATATCAGAACCAAGAAGGTAAATGTGGGACATGAGGCACAGATAGGAAGCATCAGTGACGAGGCCGTGTTCTACCTGATGTCCAGAGGAATGAGCGAAGAAGACGCGAGAGCATGTATAGTCAGTGGATTTGCAGACAATGTATCGAAGGAGCTGCCGCTTGAGTATGCTCTTGAGATGAACAACCTCATCCGTCTTGAGATGAAGGGCAGCATAGGTTAAGGAGGTGCGGTGACATGGAGAACAATAACGAGATGAAAATCAACAAGCTCCCGGCAAAGACATGGTACTGGCTTCGCATGAACGACACAGCACTTAACTGGAATCCGGACATGACGGGATGCAGTGTGAAGATAGATGGCGGAAAGAAAGCTGATAAGCAGGCTTCTGATTTCGATGGAATAGAGACTGGTGCAGGAAGAGATGCGGACGTACTCTTCGCACAGCAGGCAGCAGGAAGTGTACTTGTTGCGGACGAGACCAATAAAGGGCAGACAGTGCACGTGCTGATAAATGGAACCGGGGCAAATGGCAGCAGCGGCTATGCTTACGTGCAGGCAGATGCAGGTTCAGACATGACAGTAATAGAGACATTTGGTGAGAATGCGGAGGGCGGCAGCCTGGCATTCAGAACACGCTTTAATATAGAGAAGGACGCACATATACGTCTTGTGCAGATATTTATGCAGGATGAGAACACGACCATACTCAACGATGTGGGAAGTGAGTGTGCAGAGAACGGACAGCTCGATGTACTTCAGATATTTATCGGCAAAGGCAACCTGTACAACGGCGTGAGAACTGAGCTTATCGGTAAGCGTGCTTCAACCAACATGGATATAGGTTACCTGGGACAGAAAAAACAGGTTATAGATATAAATCTTGTAGTGAACCATATAGGCAAGAAGACCAACTGCAGCATACAGGTGGATGGAACACTTAAGGATGCGGCTCAGAAGATATTCAGAGGCTCGATAGATTTCAAGACAGGTTCATCGGATTCAAAGGGAGCTGAGACAGAGAATGTACTGCTGCTCGGTGATGATGTGGTGAACAAAACTATACCACTCATCCTCTGTGCAGAGGAGAATGTTGAGGGCTCACATGGAGCGACCATCGGTGAGCTTGATGAGGATACACTGTTCTATTTCGCATCAAGGGGAATCGATATGGAGACAGCTGAGGACATGATGACCAAGGGCAAGATGGAGGTCCTCTACCGCAAGATCCAGGACGAGAACACAGAGAAGCTGGTGGAGAAGCAGCTTGCGGAGGTAATGGAATATGACAGACAGGAATTATAGAGAGGATTTTCCTCTATTGAGGAATAACGATACAGCATATATAGACAATGCGGCCACAGCACAAAAGCCACAGGTGGTCATAGACGCTGAGAGAGAGTTCTATGAGAAGAGCAATGCGAATCCGCTCAGAGGCTTCTATCCACTCAGTCTTGAGGCTACAGAGAAGTATGAGAGTGCCAGAAAGGTTGTGAGAGATTTCATCCATGCGGATTCCGAGAAGGAAATAATCTTCACAAGGAACACCACGGAGAGCCTTAATCTTGTGGCATACAGCTATGCACTTAACAACCTGAAAGCCGGCGACGAGATAGCGGTCACCATCATGGAGCACCACAGCAATATGCTTCCATGGCAGATGGTAGCCAGAGTCACAGGCGCAACTCTCAGATATCTTGACTGCGAGAAGGATGGAACGCTGACTGACGAAACCATCAATGCCGGCATCAATGAGCACACGAAGCTGCTTGCTGTTGGACATGTGTCAAATGTTCTCGGATGCGTGAATCCGGTCAGAAGGATGGCTGACAGAGCGCACAGCTTTGGTGCGGTTGTCGTAGTTGACGGTGCGCAGAGCACACCACATATGGCTATAGATGTGCGTGAGCTGGGTGCAGATTTCTTCGCATTTTCAGGCCATAAGCTGATGGGTCCTATGGGAATAGGCGTGTTATATGGAAGACAGGAGCTGCTTGATGCGATGCCTCCATTTATGTCAGGCGGAGAGATGATAGATTCAGTTTCAAGAGATGGCGCTGTATACGCGGAATTGCCTCACAAGTTCGAGGCCGGTACGGTAAATGCGGCAGGTGCTGCGGGACTTGCGGCTGCGATAGGCTACATCAAAGAGGTTGGATTTGACTATATAGAAAAGAAAGAGCTGGAGCTTACCGCCCGTGCCATGGAGGGACTTGCGAAAATACCTCATGTGCATGTGATCGGTTCGGATAAGCCAGAGAATCACACAGGAATAGTCGCGTTCACCATAGACAATGTTCATCCGCATGACGTCAGCGAGATCATGGCTGCGGATGGAATAGATGTGAGAGCAGGACATCACTGTGCACAGCCACTGCTCGTCCACCTTGGCGTGTACAATACGACAAGGGCAAGCTTTATGTTCTACAATACAGATGAAGAGGTAGATGCATTTGTGGAGAGCGTTGCAAATGTGAGAAGGAGAATGGGATATGCAGAATAATATTCAAAACAGGAATTTTTATAATGAGATCCTTACAGAGCACAATATGAGACCTGAATTCAAATATGATCTTCCGGCGGCAAATGTGGTCCTGGAGGGTGTTAATCCAAACTGCGGTGATGACATCTGGCTCAAGCTCAAGGTTGAGAACGGAGTCATCGAGGATGGATCATTCGTGGGAGACGGATGTGCTATATCCCAGGCGTCGGCAGATATAATGCTTGGAATGATCATAGGAAAGACCAAGGAGGAGGCCTTGAAGCTTGGGCAGCTCTTTCTGAAGATGATACAGGGAGAGGCTACAGACGAGGAGATAGATCAGCTTGAGGAGGCATCAGCGCTCAAGGATATAGCGCATATGCCGGCAAGGGTAAAGTGTGCGGTCCTCGGATGGCACACCCTTGAAGAAGCGTTGAAGAATATATCATAAGGGTGGATTCCTTATGATAATGCGGGCGCTGCGCGAAGCGCATCGGAATGCGCCTGCTCCACATATAGTAGATATTCTTTATCTGTATCTTAACTATAGGCATGATATACTTCACTTGAATGTGTGAAAGCGGGCGCCGCTGGTAGAATCTATGTCGTTTGTGACATAAGGTGTACTGGTGGCGCTTTCTTTAAAATAATCCAAAAGGGATTGATACATATGAAAAAAATAAATATACAAAAAAGCAAAAAAAATAAGGGGGGTAAATGTAAGGACATTATAAAAAATGCGCTGTTGATGCTGGTGATGATAGCAATAGGGGTTGGATTGTGTCTGATAATAAAGACAACATTTACTACAGACATATTGATACCGGCCGTCATGGTGTTTTCGGTATTTTTGATATCGGTGTTCACTGACGGATATGTGTATGGAATACTGGCATCTGTAGTCAGCGTGATAATAGTGAATTTTGCATTTACATTTCCATATTTCAAGATAGATTTTCTTATTCCTGAAAATATCACATCGGCGATAATTATGATAGCCATAGCGTTTATTACCTGTGGTTTTACAAGCAAGATAAAACATCAGGAAATGCTCAAGAAAGAAAGTGAGATGGAGAAAATGAGGGCGAACCTGCTGCGTGCAGTGTCGCATGATTTCCGAACTCCGCTTACCACCATTTACGGGGCCAGCTCGGCACTTATAGAGAGTGGCAGCGAATTTACGGATGAGCAGAAGGAGAAGATGCTCAGGGGAATACAACAGGATTCTCAGTGGCTTTATCGTATGGTTGAGAATTTGCTGTCCATCACCAGGCTGGATGGCGATATTAAACTAATAAAGACGCCCATAGCACTGGATGAACTCATAGATTCTGTGCTTATCAAATTTGCAAAGAGATATCCTGATCAGGAGGTGGAAGTCAATCTGCCCGACGAGCTGGTCATCATACCTATGGATGCCATTCTCATAGAGCAGGTTATCATCAATATCCTTGAGAATGCAGTACAGCATGCAGAGGGAATGAAGAAGCTGGCATTGAATGTGAAATGCGATGGCGACAGGGTTGTGTTTGAGGTACAGGATGATGGCGATGGAATACCGGAGGATAGGTTGAAACATCTGTTTGATGGAAGCCTTCTGGGGGACAGCTCTGATGAGGTGTCCGTGGACTGCCGGCAGAGAAGGAATGCCGGAATAGGTCTGTCGGTATGTGCGACCATCATAAAAGCACATGGAGGAGATATAAGTGCATACAATTCCGCGGAAGGCGGTGCAGTATTCAGGTTTACACTGAAGATAGAGGAGGTTACGGATGAGCAATAACAAATACAAAGTCTTGATAATAGAAGATGAACAGAATATCAACAACCTGCTGGACACTCTCATGCAGGCAAATGGTTATCAGACCATCATAGCCACATCCTGCGAAAGCGGTCTTATGATGTATGCGTCACACAGACCTGACATAGTGATACTTGATCTGGGACTTCCGGATAAGGATGGCATAGCATTTCTCACGGAGATAAGAAAGACGGATTTTACGCCTGTCATAGTCCTTTCGGCGAGGTCGGATGAGAAGGACAAGGTGGAGGCTCTCAATCTTGGCGCAAATGATTATGTGACGAAACCATTTGGCTCGGAGGAATTGGTGGCGAGGGTCAGGTCAGCACTCCGCACAGCACTTTACCAGGCACATGACAGTGAGCTTCCGACAGGCAGGTTTCAGTCGGGAGATCTGCTCATCGATTATGAGGCAAGACGGGTGTTCATAGGCAGTGATGAGATAAAGCTCACACAGACTGAGTACAATATCGTGGATCTTCTTTCGAGACATCCGGGCAAGATGCTTACATACAGTTTTATCGTTAAAGAGGTATGGGGCTACAATGATGCCGGAAGTACCAAGAGGCTTCAGGTCAATATGGCAAATATCAGAAAGAAGTTTGGAGTGAAGCCGGGTAAGAAGAGTTATATCATAAATGAGCTGGGAGTCGGTTACAGGATGTGCGATGACAGTGAGTGATGTGTTCTGGAATTTTTAACAAGATATAAAAATATTGTGACAGTTAAAAATAGCTTTTTAGGATTCAATCCGCTATACTATAGGATATGGTATAGCGGATTGTTTTGCAGTTATTTTGCAATTATTTGCAATGGAGGTTTCATATGAGTGGTAATTTAAAATTGCCGGTTGGAATAGATGATTTTAGGAAAATACGTGAATGCGGTTTTTACTATGTGGATAAGACAAAGCTTGTAGAGCAGCTTATGCAGAATTGGGGCGAGGTAAATCTGTTTACCAGACCAAGAAGATTTGGCAAGACGTTAAATATGAGCATGCTCAGAAGCTTTTTTGAGATCGGCACAGATAAGTCTTTGTTTGATGGACTATATATATCGCGGAACAAAGAACTCTGTGATATGCATATGGGTAAATATCCGGTTATCTCCATTACGCTTAAAGGCATTGAGGGGATGACATTTGAGGAAGCCCGGAATATGTTGAAGATAATCCTGAAAAATGAAGCGAGGAGACACTATTATCTGAAAAACAGCGACAGGCTGACAGATGATGATAAGCAGCAGTATGAACAGATATTGCTTGGTACGTCGGAGAATACTGCTGATAGTCTCAGGCTGTTATCTCAGCTTTTGTTCCTGCACTATGATAAAAAGGTAGTTATATTGATCGACGAGTATGACGTGCCTTTAGATAAAGCTTTTCAGAATGGTTATTACAGCGAGATGACATCGCTGATCCGAGGAATTCTGGGACAGGCATTGAAGACCAATGATTATCTGCAATTTGCTGTTTTGACCGGATGCCTGCGTATATCTAAGGAGAGCATTTTTACAGGTTTGAACAATTTTAAAGTTCTTTCCATTGCCGATGCGAGATTTGATGAGCAATTTGGATTCATCGATTCGGAGGTTAGAGACATTCTGGAGGAGTATGGAGTATCTGATAAAATCTCAGAGGTGAAGGACTGGTATGATGGATATCGTTTCGGCAAAGCGGATGTATATTGCCCGTGGGATGTTATCAATTATGTGGATCATCTTCAGGCGGATCCGAATGCCAGACCGCAGGCATATTGGATCAATAGCAGTGGAAATGGGCTTGTGAGGAGGCTCATCAACATAGCAGATGAGTCAACAAAGGATGAGATAGAGAGACTTATTGCTGGTGAGACTATAGAGAAAGCTATTCGTTTGGAACTGACATATGATGAGATTGACAACAGCATTGACAATATATGGAGTGTTCTGTTTACAACCGGATATCTCACGAATGCGGGAGAGATAGAACTTCCGGGTGGTGACGGATATGGATACAGACTTGTAATTCCAAATAAGGAAGTCAGACAGGTGTTTGTGTCTCAGATACAGGAATGGTTCAGGCATACAGTGACTTATGATAATGGTTTTGTACAGGATCTGTGCGAAGCTTTCATGGCTGGTGATGCCGATAAGATCCAGAGCAATCTAAATATGATACTGATAAAGACAATAAGTGTTTTGGATACAAAGGCTCGTGATGACCAGAAAGAGAATTTCTATCATGGACTTTTACTTGGGTTGCTTAGAAGTAAGCCTGATTGGAGAATAAAATCTAACAGAGAATCTGGAGATGGATTCAGCGATATAAGTATAGAACCAACAATCCCTGAAAAGGGAATTGTAGTTGAAGTTAAATATTCAAATACAATAAGCGGACTTGATGATGCCTGCGATAGGGCAATGAAACAGATCAGAGACCGCAGGTATGATGAAGCGCTGCGTGAGGATGGAAGAGAGGATATCATTGCTTACGGAATTGCTTTTTGCAGAAAGAGATGTAAGGTTGTGTGTGAGAAAATGTAACGCTAACAAAGGCAGGTTGATGTAAATTAAAAAAGTATTTTATGTAAAAGGGGGCTGTGAAAAAACTCAATCGAGTTTTTTCACAGCCCCCCTTTTTTGTTTATTATCTAATATAATTACTGGAAAAATAAAAACACACAATCCCTATTGACATAGTAGGAAATAAGTTGTATACTCCAACATGTTGACAGTTAATTACTACATATCAGATAGGATATATGTGGATTGGCAATGAGATCCATTGGACAGAACGAGGTTCAATAGACAGGAGGTGGACACATGCAACAGGTGTTGTGCTTTGGAGATTCCAATACATGGGGATACAATCCTGAGAATGGAGAGAGATTTCCCTGGGGGATCAGATGGACCAGTATATTGCAGCAGAAGCTGGCAGATAAAGAGATAAGGATCATAGAGGAAGGCCTCTGTGGAAGAACAACAGTGTTCGAGGATCCACTGAGACAGGGAAGAAAGGGCGTGTCGCTGTTCCCGACTCTGCTGGAGACACACAAACCGGAGAATATAGTGATCATGCTTGGAACAAATGACTGTAAGACAGTGTTCTCGGCATCACCGGATGTGATAGGCAAGGGAATACGGAGACTGCTCATTCAGGCAAAGCAGTATTCAGCGGACAGCAGGATACTTCTCGTATCGCCGATACACTTAGGCGAGCAGGTGTGGAAGGATGAATTTGATCCTGAGTTCTCACCGGAGTCCGTTGAGGTGTCAAGGAAACTCACGGATGTTTATAAGAAGATAGCCGATGAGTTCGGCGTGGAATTCCTGGCGGCATCATCCGTGGCGGACAGCAGCGAGGCAGATCAGGAGCATATGAATCCTGAAGGTCACGCGGCACTGGCGGGAGCGATAGAGGAAAAGATTTATCAGATGGCCTGTTAAGAATTATATAGAAAATAATGCACAGTATATAAAGATGGTTGAGAATCAAGAAATAATATAGAGACTTGAAAAAGTAAAAAAGAAAAGAAAAGAAAGGAAACAAGAACCATGGCAAAGATAGCATCACAGTTGACAGAACTTATAGGAAACACTCCACTTCTGGAGCTTACAAATTACGAGAAGGAGCTTGGACTTAAGGCACATATCGTTGCAAAGCTTGAGTACTTCAACCCACTTGGCTCAGTAAAGGATCGTGTGGCAGCAGCCATGATCGAGCAGGGAATAAAGGATGGCCTCATCAATCAGGATACAGTCATCATCGAGCCTACATCAGGAAATACGGGAATCGGACTTGCATTTGTATCAGCGGCAAAGGGACTTCACCTGATACTCACCATGCCGGACACCATGAGCGTTGAGCGCAGAAAGATAGTGTCAGCTCTCGGCGCTGAGATCGTGTTAACACCTGGCAGAGAGGGAATGAAGGGAGCCATTGCCAAGGCAAATGAGCTCAAAGAGCAGTACGGAAATGCGTTTATTCCACAGCAGTTTGAGAACAAGGCAAATCCTGCTATCCACAAGAAGACAACAGCAGAGGAGATCTGGAGAGATACAGACGGAAAGGTTGATGCATTTGTATCAGCAGTAGGAACAGGCGGAACAGCCACAGGAACAGGAAGCGGACTCAAGGAGCACAACCCGAATGTCAAGCTGATTGCAGTTGAGCCTGCTGATTCACCGGTTCTCTCAGGTGGTGCACCCGGCCCACACAAGATACAGGGAATCGGAGCCGGATTCATACCTGGTGTCATGGATCTGAGCATCGTGGACGAGATCATCAGGATCCAGAACGATGACGCATTTGACACGGCAAGAAAGATTGCAAAGACAGACGGTGTTCTGGTTGGGATATCTGCAGGTGCGGCACTCTATGCGGCAACTGAGCTTGCAAAGAGACCTGAGTATGAGGGAAAGACCATCGTGGTCCTTTTCCCGGATACAGGAGAGAGATACCTCTCAACATCACTGTTTAACCTGTAATTAGGAGAAAGATATGAGACTTGGGAAAAGAGTATTGCTTCTGTCCATGGCGGCGGTGCTTGCGATAGGCGCGGCCGGCTGTGGCGGGAAGAAGGACGATGTTATCACAATTACAAATGTTTCGTATGACCCGACGAGGGAGCTGTATGAGCGATACAATGACATGTTCGAACAGTATTACAAGGAGCAGTACGGACAGGACATCAAGATCATCCAGTCTCATGGAGGCTCCGGCTCACAGGCGAGATCGGTGGTGGAGGGCTGTAATGCAGATGTTGTCACACTGGCACTTGAGCATGACATTGACCTCATATCGGCAAATGGTCTGATAGATCCTGGCTGGATAGATGAATTTGATAAGAATTCGGCGCCGTACACATCCACGATCGTCTTTCTGGTTAGAAAGGGAAATGACAAGAACATACAGGATTGGAACGATCTGGTGAAGGACGATGTGGAAGTCATAACACCTGATCCGAAGAGCAGTGGCGGTGCCTGTTGGAATTTCCTTGCGGCTCTTGCATATGCGAGGGAGACGTACAGTGATGAAAATGATATATGGCAGTTTATGAAGAAGCTTTATCAGAATGTGTCGGTCATGGATTCAGGAGCCAGAGGTTCGACGACCACATTTGTGGAGAATGGCAAGGGTGATGTGTTGATAGCCTGGGAAAATGAGGCGATAGCGACACTGAAGGAATATCCGGAGGATTACGAGATTATCAATCCATCCGTGAGTATACTTGCACAGCCGAGTGTGGCGGTTGTCGATGACAACGCAAAGCACAATGGAACAGAGGAGGTCAGCACAGAGTATCTGAAGTACCTGTACAGCGATGAAGCCCAGAGGCTTGAGGCCGAGAGCGGCTATCGCCCAACAAATGAGAAGATACTTGCAGAGTATGCAGACGTATTTGATCTGGACATCAAGCAGTGGACCATAGATGATTTCGGAGGCTGGGACAAAGCCTATGAGGATTTCTTCGACGACGGAGCAAGGTTTGATGAAATTTACGATTATTAAAATGGATTGGAAGACAAAATGGCAGCAGAGGAAAATGGCAAGAAGGACAAACTGAATAATGCAAAAAAGACCAGAGTTATCCCAGGATATCACCTGACACTTGGAATAGTCATTGCCATGCTGTCGCTGATAGTTCTGATCCCGCTGGCATCAGTGCTGGTGTCATCGCTCAAGCTCTCACCGGGTGAATTCTGGCATCTGCTTCTGAAGAAGAATGTGCTGAATGCATTTAAGACCAGCATCGGCTGTTCGTTCATAGCGGCGGTAGTCAACACGGTGTTTGGTCTGATAATAGCGTGGACACTGGTAAAGTACGATTTCCCCGGCAAGAAGATACTGGACGGATTCATAGAGCTTCCGTTTTGTCTGCCTACAGCAGTTGCCGGTATCACGCTGTCGAGACTGTACAGTGAGGATGGATTCCTTGGAAAGCCGCTTGCGGCTCTTGGAATAGATGTGGCATACACGAAGATCGGACTTACCATCGCCCTTGTATTTGTGGGAATACCATTTGTCATAAGGGCGGTGCAGCCGATACTTGAGAAGATGGACAACCAGTACGAGGAGGCGGCCTACATGCTGGGAGCCACACCGAGAAGGACATTTTTTAAGGTTATTCTTCCAGAGCTCAGGCCGGCACTGCTTACAGGATTTGGATTGGCATTTGCCAGAGGGATCGGAGAGTACGGCAGTGTCATCTACATATCAGGCAACAGCGCAAAGGAGCAGACGCAGGTCATATCATACGTGATCATGCAGAAGCTCAGCTACATAGACTATGCCAGCGCAACAGCGATAGCACTGGTGATGCTGGTCATATCATTTGTACTGTTATTTGCGATCAACATAGTACAGTTAAAGCAGTCCAAGAGAACAAACCTATTATAGATGAGGAGACACGGAAAATGAGCGAACAGGAAAAGCTGCAGCGCGGTAAGCGCAGGACAAAGATAATACTGATAACCGTGACGGTGCTTTTTATAGTGCTCATGCTGGTAGTCCCACTTATATCGGTGATAACAAGTGCGCTGAAGGAGGGCTTTAAGTTCTATCTTCAGTCGATCACTACAGAGTATGTGATAAGTGCACTCGGTGTCACACTGATCGCCACTGTCATAGCTGTGGTGGTGAACACATTTTTCGGAATATGCGCGGCATGGCTGCTGACGAAGTTCTCGTTCAAAGGCAAGCAGGTGCTGGCGACATTGATTGACATTCCGTTTTCCATATCACCGGTCATTGTAGGACTTGCCTACCTCATGACATTTGGAAGACTCGGATGGACGTATCCGGCGATCAGATGGATCAACGATATGCTGGGAACAAATATCAGGATAACATTTGCGGTTCCGGGCGTTGTGCTTGCTACCATATTCGTGACATTTCCATTTGTGTCGAGGGAGCTTATCCCGGTGCTGAACGCCCAGGGTAAGGACGAGGAGGAGGCAGCGGCGCTTATGGGGGCGAAGGGCTTCACGATATTTAGAAGGATAACACTTCCCCAGATGAAATGGGGACTCATATATGGAATCATCCTCTGTACCGCCAGAGCGCTAGGCGAGTTCGGTGCGGTAAATGCACTGTCCAAGACAAGGGGCGGGACATTTACACTTCCACTTGAGATCGATGCGCTGTACATGTCGGGAACTGAGGAATCCATCACAGCGGCATTTGCGGTATCATCCATACTGGTGATCATAGCGGTTATCATATTGTTCCTGAGAAATCTGCTTGAGTACAGAGCGAAGAGGAAACGCGCTTATGAACGAAGTTCATAACTCTCATGCGCGTGACGACCTGCCGCTGAGCGGAGGCGAGGGGGCGATACCCGAAAAAGGGTGATATCCGATAAGGGCGAATTGAGATAGTCTGCATATGGGATGGCTTGCAGGAGCTTCGAGAGATAGATCAGATGCGGCAGAATAAGAAAACAATAAGGAGGCTGACGACATGTACGTCGAGATGAAAAATATATATAAGAAATATGGAGACTTCCTGGCGTCCAACAATGTCAGCTTCGGTGTGGAGAAGGGTAAGCTGGTGGCGCTTCTGGGACCGTCGGGAAGCGGAAAGACGACACTTCTCCGAATGATAGCCGGACTTGAAAATCCAAATTCCGGTGACATATACATAGATGGCAGGCGTGTAAATGATATACCGGCTGCGAAGAGAGGAATCGGATTCGTATTTCAGAATTACGCATTGTTCCGTTATATGACGGTATTTGACAATGTGGCATTCGGACTGGAACTTATGAAGGTTCCTAAGAAAGAGATCAAGAAGAGAGTCATGGAGCTACTGGAGCTGACGGGGCTTTCGGGGATGGAGAAGAGATATCCGAATCAGCTCTCAGGCGGACAGAGGCAGAGAGTGGCATTTGCAAGAGCGCTGGCTCCGAATCCACAGGTGTTGCTGCTGGACGAGCCATTTGCCGCAATAGATGCAAAGGTCAGGACAGAGCTTAGGACATGGCTCAAGGAGATGGTTGAAAAGCTTGGCATAACGAGCATATTTGTCACTCACGATCAGGATGAGGCTGTGGAGGTTGCGGATGAGATCATCATCACCAACCACGGACAGATAGAGCAGATGGGATCACCGATGGAGATATACAAGACTCCATCTACACCGTTTGTGGCACAGTTCATCGGAAGGTCAACCGTTGTGGAGGACTACGAGAAGCTTAAGGGCTTTGACAGAGTGCCGGGAGCGGACAAGGCAGTCATCAGACCTGAGTTTGTAAAGATATCCAAGAGCGGCAGACTGGATCAGTACCAGAGTGCGGCGGAGTCGGGAATAGTCAAGGATGTGCTGTTCCGCGGAAGCCATCTGGACGTAACGGTGGATGTCAACGGAGTGGAGATCGTCGCTGAGAGATCCATGGAGAAGGATGTCGTAAAGCCGGGGGAGCAGGTTCACGTTCTAATCTACAGGCTGTATGTCTTCGATGAGAATCAGACATATCTGCTGGAGAACAAGGCAATGCAGGACAACGATGTATTCTACATTTAAATAAGAAGGGGGACGGAGGTACCTGACCCCCTTTGGGGACGGAGGGGACAGGTACCTCCGTCCCCCATAAAAAAGATTGGAGAGAAAATATGGGTATTGCAAACAGGAAAATACTTCATACGGACATTTTGATAATCGGTGGTGGTACGGCTGGCTGCTATGCAGCGCTGACTGTCAGAGAACATTCTGATTATTCCATCATCATCGCGGAGAAGGCAAACATAAAGAGAAGTGGGTGCCTGGCGGCAGGTGTGAACGCCATCAACGCATACATAGTGAAGGGCAGGAAGCCTGAGGACTATGTGGACTACTGCAGGAAAGACGCTGACGGGATCGTCAGAGAAGATCTTTTGCTTTCTATGTCACAGGGGCTGAACCGTGTAACAGACAAGATGGAGAAGCTGGGGCTGGTTATCCTCAAGGATGAGAATGGAGAGTATGTTGCAAGGGGCAACAGAAATATCAAGATAAATGGTGAGAACATGAAGCCGCTGCTTGCAAAGGCGGTGGAGGAGCTTGACAACTGTCAGATACTTAACAGAGTCAACATCACGGACTATATTGTGGAGGACAATCAGATCCTCGGGGCATTTGGATTCTCCATAGAGGATGACACAGCCTATGAGATCAGGGCGAAGAAGGTGCTCTGTGCTACAGGCGGTGCGGCGGGACTTTACAGACCGAACAATCCGGGATTTTCGAGGCATAAGATGTGGTATCCGCCGTTCAACACCGGAGCGGGATATGCAATGGGAATAAATGCCGGAGCGGAGATGACTACATTTGAGATGAGATTCATAGCACTCAGATGTAAGGACACCATAGCACCTACGGGGACCATAGCCCAGGGTGTGGGCGCAAAGCAGGTCAATTCACTCGGCGAGGTATACGAGAACAAATATGGACTCACCACATCCCAGAGAGTGTACGGAACGGTGAGAGAGAATATAGAAGGCAGAGGTCCATGTTATCTGAGAACCGAGGGCATCACCCCAGAGCAGGATGACTCACTGAAGAGGGCATACCTCAACATGGCTCCGAGCCAGACTCTCAAATGGCTTGAGTCCGGCAAGAATCCGAGTGAGCAGAATGTAGAGATAGAGGGCACAGAGCCTTATATAGTCGGCGGTCACACCGCAAGCGGTTACTGGGTGGACAACGACAGAGAGTCCACAATACGCGGGCTGTTCGCAGCCGGAGACGTGGCGGGCGGATGTCCACAGAAGTATGTGACCGGAGCGATGGTTGAGGGAGAGATAGCAGCCATTGCCATGGTTAAGCAGCTTGATGAGGGATATACAGAACCGGAGCTTGACGAGGAGGCTGAATTTGACAGAAAGATAGAGGAGTACGACCATTTTCTCGACACTGACGAGAAGATGTTCACATATGAGGCGATAGAGGAGGCCATGCAGAAGGTCATGGACAATTATGCCGGAGGAATATCCACCCATTACCAGTTCAACGAGAAGCAGCTTGAGCTGGCAAAGGAGAAGATAGAGCAGCTCCAGAAGCTGGTATGGCACATAAGTGCCCACGACATGCACGAGCTCATGTTTGTGTATGAGGTGAAGGAGAGGCTTACAGTTGCACTCTCTGTCATCGCACACCTGAAGGACAGGAAGGAGACGAGATGGCACAGCTTTGCTGAGAATCTGGACTACCCGGAGAAGAGCAAAGACTGGGAGATATTTGTCAACTCAAAGATGGTGGACGGCGAGCTTAAGATGATACACAGAGAGCTGGTTACTTTGTGCCAGGTTCCCGCAGGAAATATGGCATGCAGCGTCAGCCCCTCGCCGGAGGCGACTTCAAATGGGCTGATGATCCAAGGAAAGGGGGATGCATATGAGCATAGTGATAAATAAAGAGCTTTGCAAAAACTGTGGCAAATGTGCAAATGTCTGCCCGGGTTCCCTCATAAAGAGAGATGAGGATGGACAGATATTCATGAAATACCCAAAGGATTGCTGGGGATGCTCATCCTGTATCAAGGAGTGTGCATTTGACGCCATCTCATTATATCTCGGAGCTGACATCGGCGGAATGGGAAGCCAGATGTCGGTGGAGAACAAAGGAGATCTGCTTCTGTGGAATATCCGAAAGATGGATGGCACCACAGACCAGATAGTGATAGACAAGAAAGAAGCAAACAAATATTGACAAAATAAAACAGCTGCGTAATCCCCGTGAGGGGGGACAGGTACCTCCGTCCCCCAAAGGGGGGAAAATGAGGTGAAATTTGCGATTTCCCCAAAAGGGGACAGGTACCTCCGTCCCCATCTTCGTTACCGGGGCGGCGCGGCTATAAAGAAGAAAGGTTGGTATAAACATGGGAAAGTTATCACATCTTGACGAACTGGAGGCAGAGGCGATATACATCATCCGCGAAGTTGCTGCGGAGTGTGAGAAGCCTGTTATGCTTTACTCAATAGGAAAGGACAGCTCAGTAATGCTGCATCTGGCACTCAAGGCATTCTATCCTGAGAAGCCGCCATTTCCGTTTTTACATGTAAATACAACATGGAAGTTCAAGGAAATGATCGAGTTCAGAGACAAGACAGCGAAGAAATATGGACTTGACATGATCGAGTACATCAACGAGGAGGGTGTCAAGAAGGGTATCAATCCATTTGACCACGGCTCAGCATACACAGATATCATGAAGACACAGGCGCTCAAGCAGGCTCTTGACAAATACGGTTTCACAGCAGCATTTGGCGGCGGACGCAGAGACGAGGAGAAGTCCCGTGCGAAGGAGAGAATTCTCTCATTCAGAAATGCTCAGCATGCCTGGGATCCAAAGAACCAGAGACCGGAGATGTGGAAGCTGTTCAACACCAAGATCCAGAAGGGTGAGGAGGTCAGAGTTTTCCCACTTTCCAACTGGACTGAGGCTGATATATGGGAGTACATAGAGCGTGAGAACATAGAGATCCCATCACTGTACTTTGCAAAGGAGAGACCTGTTGTATACCGTGACGGAAATATCATCATGGTCGATGATGACAGAATGAAACTCAGACCTGGTGAGAAGATAGAGATGAAGAGTGTTCGTTTCAGAACTCTCGGATGCTATCCACTGACAGGCGGCGTGGAGTCCACAGCGGACACACTCCCTGAGATTATCGAGGAGACGCTCAGTGCGGTATCCTCAGAGAGAACCACCAGAGTTATTGACAACGAGGCAGCAGGCAGCATGGAGCGTAGAAAGAGGGAGGGATACTTCTAAGATGAGCGGATTACTTAAATTTATAACATGCGGAAGTGTAGATGACGGAAAGTCAACACTTATAGGACATATATTATATGATTCAAAGCTTTTATATGCAGATCAGGAGAAGGCTCTGGAGCTTGATTCCAAGGTAGGAAGCCGTGGCGGTGCCATCGACTATTCACTTCTTCTGGACGGACTGATGGCGGAGCGTGAGCAGGGTATCACCATCGACGTTGCATACAGATATTTTACAACAGACAAGAGAAGCTTCATCGTGGCAGATACACCGGGCCATGAGGAGTACACAAGGAACATGGCGGTTGGAGCATCATTTGCCGACCTGGCAGTCATCCTCATAGATGCAAAGCAGGGCGTGCTGGTGCAGACGAGAAGACACGCAAGAATCTGTGCGCTGATGGGAATCAGATACTTTGTATTTGCGGTAAATAAGATGGATCTTGTCGGATACGATGAGAAGCGTTTCAACGAGATAGTTGAGCAGATAAATGAGCTGTCATCAGAGCTCAGTCTGCCAAATATCACTATCATCCCAGTGTCAGCTACAGAGGGTGACAATGTGACAAAGAAGTCAGAGAACATTCCTTGGTATAAGGGGCCAGCACTCCTCACATACCTTGAGGACATAGATATTGCGGAGGACAACACTGAGGCAGGATTTTATATGCCTGTTCAGAGAGTGTGCCGTCCTGACCACACATTCAGAGGTTTCCAGGGTCAGATCGAGGACGGTGAGATCCGCGTTGGAGACGAGATCAACACACTCCCAAGCAACGAGACCGCAAAGGTCAAGAGCATCCATGTGGGATTTGACACAGTTGACTCAGCACAGAAGGGACAGCCTGTAACAATACAGCTTGACCGTGAGGTTGATGTGTCAAGAGGCTGCGTACTCACAGTTGATTCAGGTGCAAAGGTTGCATCTTCGATCACTGCAACACTTCTCTGGATGGATGACGATGAGCTGTACAATGGCAAGAACTTCTTTGTGAAGCTCGGAACAAAGATGATCCCTGGTACAGTTACACATATTGATTACACCATAGATGTAAATACAGGTGAGCAGAAATCAGCAGACACCCTTTCCAAGAATGGTATCGCAGTCTGCAGGATCGCATTTGCCGACAGGATCGTGGTAGACGAGTTCAAGAAGCACAAGACTCTCGGAGAACTCATACTCATCGATCGTGTAACAGACATGACAAGTGCCTGCGGTGTTGTCGAGGAGGTTCATACTGAGGAGACTGGACTTTACGAGGGACGCATAGACAGAAATGTGCGTGCAGCGATCAAGGGACAGAAGGCTGTCATAGTTCCATTTGCAGCAGGCAATGTCACAAGAAATTTCGTTGAGTCGGTGGAGAAGAAGCTCAGCATCGACGGACGTCACACATACCTGTATGCTCCAGATATCCGCGAGGATGTAAATGCTGTATTAAAGCATCTTCATCATGCAGGAATCATCGTACTTCTCTTCGCAAGCGAGCAGCAGATCGCAAATGTGAAGATTGACGGTGCTGAGATATACACATCAGATGTAAATGCAGATGGCGAGCTTGATGCAGATGAAGTAGCAGACAAGATTCGCAAGGAGTCTGTATATGATGCAGCGCATGTGCATGATGGAAATTATATCTAAGATATAGGGTGTTTAAAAAGAATATATAGTTAGTATAACAGGGATGGGAAGGCAGAGATGCCTTTCCGTTCTTGTTTTTTAGGGGGCATTAAGGAAAAGTAGACCATGCATATATTGTTTGAAGATAATACTTTGATATATTACAATAAATACAGAAAGGTGGTGAGGATAAAATGAGTATAAAAGTTGGTGACATTTCGGGTTGCCTTGAAGTGATTGGTGGTTGCAGTGATACGGTTGATGATATTAAAGATATATCCAGAGAAATTGCTGAAAAAGAATGGAAAAGATTCTCGAAATGGATAAAGTGGGGCTATTCAGGTGATTTCAAGTCATATTATCAACTTAACGAAACCGAAGAAGAGCTTTATGATAATAACGCGACTATGCCAGAATCGTTTATAGATAAATATGTTGAGAAGGATGAGTATGGTTATGAATTGAAGAAGAATCCTAAAATTTTATATCATAAAAAGAAACCAAATACGTTCCCTGAATTAGAATTAGCCTGTGCAGAGAAGAAATTGTATAGAGTGAAGTGTGGAATATGCAATCGGACATTCTTGATGGATGAAAGCAGTTTCAATTGTGTAGAATGGCGTTCTTGTATTGGCGCAGAATGCCTTAAGACTACAATTAGTGAGCAGACAATCGACTATTCAATGAGTCTATATTCATGGAATGCTGATTCAACAGCATTACAAGTGCTTGACAAGCAATTAGTAAATGTGGAAAAGTTGAGTGACCCATTGACATATTATGGTCGACCTAATAGTAGTGATTATCTTGAGATTGCGTATATATCAGATATTCATTTGGGACATCATAAGAAGTATTACGGCAATAATGAAAAACGAATGATAAAAGATATTGTTTCTAAGCTGTATGAATCATTGGGAGGAGCACGGATTATAGTTTTTGGCGGTGATACATCTTCCGATACTAAACTAACGATGAAATTTTATGATGCATTCATGAAGAGATATGATTATGATGAGTTTTTGAAATTTAAACGCAGTGTTATGCGCATGAAACAAGTAAAAAGAATACTTCAAAGGAAGGATGATTCGAGATTACAGAATAAGCTTGATAAGCTAAATTCTAGAATAAATCATAATAAGGAAATGCTTTTAAAGTATTTCGATTTTAAAAAATTTGAAAAGTATCACGACAAATATTATGAAGGAAAGGATTATGAGTCAACGTTTGAATGCTACAAAAAGACTAAATCATATAAGAAACTTATGTTGCCGGTGAATGTTGAAGAAATGATCCAAGGTATGGCTAAGTTATGTGGTTATAAGCAAAAATGTGAAACAAAACTAGAATCATATCAGAGAGCAGTTAGAGCTATTTCGATGGATGTGCAATCGTTTGAAAATTTGCATGGTAAAATTATTGAAGAAATTCATATGACCGACTATCGACATGCTTTGCTAAATAAAGAAAAAAATGTATATGTTGTGCTTGGTAATCATGAATGTTGCTGTTTTGAAGATGTTGCATCGTGTGTTTCGTATTATAAATCGGAGTTGCCTAAAGTAGGAATAAAACTGTTGCATAATGAATGCGATATACAAGATAAATTTGTGATTTATGGTGGTATTGGATTTGCAAAATATGATTGGGAACATAATGCAGATACTTTAGTTTGCTGTCCGAATTTTTCTCGTGAAGATGAGAAAAGAGAGACGGAGTTATTTGAAAGTGGCTATAAAAAGGCTTTAGCTTATGCAAAAAAAAATAATATGTGTTTCTTAAGTGTTTCTCATTATCCTGTATTTGCGTGCTTGAACAATAAGTATGACAAAGAAGCTATCTATTTTACGGGACATAATCATCGCAACGAATATGTGAAGAATGAAGAAAAAGTTTTATATGCAGATAATCAGATAGGGTACAAGGACAATAATATAGAATTTAGAATTGCAACTACTGGAATTGAGTTAAATCCATACGCTGATATGCAAGATGGATTATATGTGACCACAATTGAAGATTATTTACAATTCTATAGATATATTGGCGAAGATGTAGGTAAGGGGAATCTTTTATATCAAAGATGCCAAAATGATAAAGCAAACCTTAATGTGATAAAAAGAAAAGGTTACTATGGATTTTTCATAATGAATCCAAAGGGGACATCAAAAGGTATTTCAATCGTTAATGGTGGAGCAACTAAGAAGTTAACAAATTCAACCGATATGGGCTGGATTTGCGAGAATTTTGATGTTGTATTATCTAGGTATTTGCAGGCCCTTACGCCATTGCGTAATGCGCAAGAAAAATTATCAAAGGAATTGAAGGATCTTGGCTTATCAGGTGAAATACATGGATGTATCGTGGATATAGATTATTATCATCATATTATGTTGAATCCAGTTGATGGCAGTATGACGTTTTATTATTCTTCAAAGTATGGCATGGTTTTGAACTTAGTTTCTTTTGTGGATGTTATTAAATCTATGGAAACAGAGTTATCGATGAAATTAGAATATTTTACGAATAATGTGAAAAAAAATAAATCCTTCCCAAATACATCATCACGACAACAAGTATTACAGCTTGTAAAATTAGAATCCCCATGGAAATTGCCATATATTGAAATGTTAGAAGATGAGAAGGCACATATTGAGCATGTGAAGAAGAAATATGCTGAGAAATCGAAGGACAAGAACTACTTGTTACGTTTAAATTCAAATAGTTATTTGATAGAATCTAAGAATACAGATAATGTGGAAGTCTTTAAAAGAAAAGAGCAGAGTGTAAGTCGTACGGATGGGATGTATGGAATATCGAGAAGAGTTAATTCTTTGCAGAGATTATTTAGTGGCCATGTGTTAAGAGATTTTGATTTAATGTTAATCGAAACAGAGGAGCAGTCTATTTAAATGGAATTGTTTTGGTGTTTTGGTGATCCTTATGGCGTACGTTACATATTCGTTTTTCCCCAAAGGGGACAGGTACCTCCGTCCCCCTACCTCCGTTACCGGGGCGGCGCGGCTATAAAGAAGAAAGGTTGGTATAAACATGGGAAAGTTATCAAATCTTGACGAACTGTAGGCAGAGGCGATATACATCATCCGCAAAGTTGCTGCGGAGTGTGAGAAGCCGGTTATGCTTTACTCAATAGGAAAGGACAGCTCAGTAATGCTTCATCTGGCACTCAAGGCATTCTATCCTGAGAAAACTCCATTTCCATTTTTGCATGTAAATACAACATGGAAGTTCAAGGAAATGATCGAGTTCAGAGACAAGACTGCAAAGAAATACGGACTTGACATGATCGAGTACATCAACGAGGAGGGTGTCAAGAAGGGTATCAACCCATTTGACCACGGCTCAGCATACACAGATATCATGAAGACACAGGCACTCAAGCAGGCGCTTGACAAATACGGCTTCACTGCAGCATTTGGCGGCGGACGCAGAGACGAGGAGAAGTCCCGTGCGAAAGAGAGAATCCTCTCATTCAGAAATTCACAGCATGCATGGGATCCGAAGAACCAGAGACCGGAGATGTGGAAGCTCTTCAACACCAAGATCCAGAAGGGTGAGGAGGTTCGTGTATTCCCACTTTCCAACTGGACTGAGGCTGATATATGGGAGGTGAGAACATAGAAATCCCATCGCTGTACTTCGCAAAGGAGAGACCTGTTGTATACCGTGAGGGAAATATCATCATGGTCGATGATGACAGAATGAAACTTAGACCTGGCGAGAAGATCGAGATGAAGAAGGTTCGTTTCAGGACACTTGGCTGTTATCCACTGACAGGCGGCGTGGAGTCTGTTTTCGATGAGTCTTTAGACTTAGTGCCGGTAACAAGCCCTTATAGGGCTGGAACAAACCACCGGCTAAGCCGGTGGTTATGATTATATCTTTGATCTTTGACCTGACAGAATGACATCTCAGCGAGTTTCTTTTGTAGTTTATACAAATTTAACATTCTCCGAAATTCCCCGAAAATTATACTAATTGTAAAATTCCACTGATATAAAAAATCTGGCAAATCTGATGGCTTGCGGTAACATAGTGCAATAAAATACACTTATTTTTTCCGTTTTTGTATAACGTGCCTATGAAATAGGTCTATTGACTTGAGTCTTATGCGGTGATACATTCCGCATATCGGATATGCATATCTATAAAAGCAGTCAGCTGGGGGAGAAATAGATCATCAAAATAGCTGACTGATTACCAAAAAAACAATACAAATATCAAGTATCAAGAGGCAGGATACTGAGCATCATTTCAATCTGTTGCTTGACGACACGCAGCATAAGCCACTGCATTTGCCCAGAAAGGTTACAGTGAAAGCACTCAGAGCATTCATGATAAAAGATGGGAATCCGCAGACAAAGATATTTTTGATAATGCGGAAATCAAACCGGATCATGCGAGACTCGATTTGCACTGCCTGTTTCCCATTAAACAGCAGAAGCAGTGCAAGAACCATGGAAAAAGCATATCGCATGACGGTTGCAATGGCTGCACCTGCAATGCCAAGTTTCGGGAAAGGGCCGATTCCGAATATCAACAGCGGATCGAACACAATGTTTACAATGACACCGGCAATCTGAAACCACATGGGCGCAATCATGTTTCCGGCGGCTTGCAGCATTTTCTGTATTGCAATATGAACCATGTTCGGTATCTGTATAAATGCACAGATACGCATATACTCAATGCACAGAGAAAAAATCTCGCCATTTGAGGTAAAGGCTTGGAAATAAGTTCTGGAAGTGGCAAGCACCACAAGATTAAGAATCAATCCGAGCATAAAGGATAAAAGCAACCCTGTTTATGCAATGCTGTTAGCTTTCGTTTGTTCTTTTCTGCCGAGATAACCGGCTATCAACACATTGATGCCGACACCAATCCATATGGAAGTGGCATTCATAATCGTTGTCAATGGAAAAGACAAGGAAACGGCAGTGAGTGCATTTTCACTCAGCTGTGCGACAAAGGCACTGTCAATTAAATTGTAGGAATACTGCAAAAACATTGAAAATAAAGGCGGCAGTGACATTGTCAGTATGAGTTTGTTGATGGATGCAGTTCCCATTTTGTTATCTGTTTGCATAAAAACCTCCTGTTGGAAATACTGGCAATAAAAAAGCCACACAATTACAAATCTGTAACTGTGCGGCGAAAAGATGCTAAGCACCCGGAAAAATCCACATAAATTTTCTGGGATTATTATGCCACCAAAATTCAAACCTGTCAATGGAGAGAAAACCTTCTTGAGTTTCCGCAGTTTTTATCCACAACTGCATTATTTTCCATGTACTGTTGTCCACAGCTTTCAAAAAATGACCAAAATATAAGGAATGAATTATACGCTTTTTAAGGCTTGTAGACAATTTTATAAAGTATATCTTCAAATTGGTTCGACAGTGTCGAGCAAATTTAAATTACCGGATTTTGGAAAAAGTTCGACAGTGTCGAACGAATTTGTCATAGATCCAGATGTTTTAGTTAATAACTTGTCTTTTTCACATATTCGATAAATTATGGTTTTAAACGATGCGTTTGAACGATTTTTTTACGAAACAGAGTGTATGAAATGTAACTGGAATGTAAGAGAACTCCGCAGACAGATAAAAACTAACCTTTATGTAAGAGCTGGCATAAGTAAAAAACCAGAGCTTTTATTGAAAAAATCTGCTGATAGTGCAAATGGAACAATGCTATCAATAAAAGACCCATTTACATTTGAATTTTTGGGACTTGATGCAAGGGATGCTGTGTCAGAATCTGATTTAGAACAAGCTCTTATGGATCATTTGCAGGAGTTTATGTTAGAACTTGGAGAGGGATTCTGTTTTGAGGCAAGACAAAAGCGAATTATAATAGATGATAAATATTATTTTAGCCTTCTTTGGCGAAGATACCTTGACAATTGTTGGCAAAGCTGGTTCGTTTGCAGAAACATTTGCAAAGGAAGAGGGAATAAAATTCGAGGCGGAATGATAAAGGCTGTGTGAAAGAGGCAGGACGAGAAAGTCCTGTCTTTTTTATGTGTAAATAAACGACATAGACATAAAAGTTGACATAATCAGGCAAAGTGTATAACCTTATGTACATAAAGAAAATGATATTATGTCGAAAGAGTCTGAGGAAAATTATGAGTTCTACAGTAAAACAAAATAAATATGAAATTGATATGTGCAACGGGACGATCATGGACAAGCTGATCTCGTTTTCGTTACCGCTTATGTTGTCAGGAATTTTGCAGCTGATGTTCAACGCAGTGGATATCATCGTTGTCGGAAGATTCAGTGGAAGTCAGGCTCTGGCGGCGGTCGGTTCAACCACAGCACTTATCAATGTATTTACCAATTTGTTCATAGGGATATCTCTTGGGGCAAATGTGCTTGCGGCAAGATTTTATGCTGCGGGAAAAGATAAAGAAATGTCAGAGACAGTACATACCGCGATCACGTTAGCGCTGATCAGCGGTATTATTATGGCCTTTGTCGGGCTGATATGTGCAAAACCGGCGTTAGCGCTTATGGATACACCGGATGATGTAATCGATCTTTCGTCTGTATACATGCGGATTTACTTTCTGGGAATGCCGTTTTTTATGCTGTACAATTACGGCGCTGCCATACTCAGAGCGGTGGGAGATACAAAGAGGCCGCTCCTTTTCCTGGTTATTTCAGGAATTGCAAATACAGGTCTAAACCTATGCTTTGTGATCATTTTCAAGCTTGGAGTTGCCGGAGTTGCAATCGGAACTGTCATTTCACAGCTGATATCCTGCGTACTTGTGCTCCGTTGTCTCTACATGTCAGAGACGAGCTATCAGCTGAGATTTTCAAAGCTTACCATCAAGGGGGCATATGTAAAGCAGATCTTTTCGGTCGGAGTTCCGGCGGGAATTCAGAGCACAGTCATCAACTTTTCGAATGTGCTGCTTCAGTCGTCGGTCAACTCGTTTGGCTCGGTTGCCATGGCGGGCTACACGGCGGCAAATAATATATTTGGATTTCTGTATGTGACGGTGAATGCTGTAACGCAGGCGTGCATGAGTTTTACGAGCCAGAACTACGGTGTCGGCAAATGGAAACGTATGGAGAGAGTTCTGATCGACTGTTTGATATTGTCATTTGCGGCAATGATGGTTCTGGGCAATGGAGCGTATTTCTTTGGACCGCAGCTGCTGCATATATATACGAGCAGCGACGCGGTTATAAAGTGCGGAATGGAGATTCTGCTGTATACGACAGTCACATATTTCCTTTGCGGATTTATGGACTTGTTCCCGGGGGCGCTTCGTGGGATGGGACATTCCGGAGTTCCGATGCTCCTCTCGATCATAGGAACGGTGGGAACCCGAATCGTGTGGATATACTGGATTTTCCCGAGACACAGATCCCTGGCGGTTCTGTTCATCTCATATCCGGCGTCCTGGATCATAACCCTTGCTATGCAGATAGCATGTTATTTCTATGTGAGGAAAGTACAGTTTACAAGGGACTACACAGGGTAACGGTCTGACGGGAGGATTACC
>ENA-OURQ01000102-OURQ01000102.1-human-gut-metagenome-genome-assembly--contig:-NODE-102-length-93525-cov-7.856039_pt1 | contig 93525 bp, 180 predicted proteins | sample MGYA00242105_ERZ508999 | MGnify/ENA primary metagenome ERZ508999 (study PRJEB26280, sample SAMEA2338771) | human gut metagenome | biome: human gut; feature: human-associated habitat; material: faeces...
ATTTTATCGAAAAAAATTAAAAAAAGTTGTTGACAATAACTAAATAAAGTGATACTATAAATAATGTCAAATGACAAACAACTTTTAAAAGTTTTTAAAAAATTAAAAAAAGTTGTTGACAATCACTTTTAAAAGTGATATACTTAATTCAAGTTAAGAGGATACAACCTTTTAACCGAACCTTGAAAATTTAATAGGAAAATCCTTTAAATTGTGGCATTCGAAAATGTAAGTCCACAATTTAAAGGAAGGGAGGTAGTTACATATGCTATTGTTAATAGCAAAGTTACTATTTGAAATCATTATAGCAAGTATTCTAATAATTGCTATATTTAAAGATTTCAAATAACCTCTCAAAGTAACTGAATCGTGATAGATTAGTCCCTCAACAAGTCTATTCTATCACAATTCAGTGAAATTTTCCATATTAAATTAAAAATTTGCATAATACCTTTATCAAATAGGGAAGTAGGTTATTATAACCTATGCACTTGCAAATTTGAACTTTGAAAATTTAATAAATCGGCGATTGTAGCTATACAAGGATTTGAGTAGATAATGACTTGTAATAAAGTCGCTCCATCCAAGAATACGACTAGACAAGTGCGTGGAAATCGTACACTCAGGGAATAAACCGACTGCTAGTTAGGAATCGTAACAATTTGAGCCGTTAAAACAAGTTATACATAGTTAGAAGGCTAGGATAAGTCTATCCAGAAAACATTGTAATGCACTATAAAGCACCTACTTTTTAGGTATAAAAAACAATAATAGATAGTTTGCATCATTGTAACACTGGCTCTAGCTCTAGCCTTTTATAGTGTGTATAACACTATAATCATAAACACAATAAAAATATTATATTGCACCTATGCGTAAAATAGGAGAATAGGAGTACACTATGGCTAAAAATCAGATTAATTTCTCAAAAATGAGCAAGGAAGCAACTATGCAGTTAAACACATTCAAAGATTCTACTTTTGCAATAGCAGTAGAAGATTTGCGATTTAAGGCAGAGATGAAACCACTTAAAGCAAAACTTGATGCAATTCTTGCTAATCGTGATAATGACATTAAGCAGGGGATGTCTATTGATGAAGTAGTTGCTAAGTTTCCACGTACTGAAATTGACAATGAAATCCGCAAGGCTGAAACTAATCATAAGGCGATTGTTGAACCGCTTAACAAGGCTATGAAAGATAGTTATGTTTTCGTTCCTGAAAATATCTTTACGGCATATACGCTTAAAATCAATGACGGTAAGCGTGGGGAATTTCTCAAGGCTATTACTGAATTTCTTTCTAATTTAGGCATTGAGGGATGTTCTCAAGGACAGATTAGTAAGTTTGCAGAATCAATGTCTGATAAACTTGGTGCAAAATATGCCACATCAAAAAAGATTGTAAATGATGGCGTACTTGTAACTGCTATGAAAAAGAATCAGTTTAACAAGCTTTTCATGGCTGTATTTGTAGATACATACTTAAATTAATATTTGCAGAGTGAAAGGGTAGATACTACAAATCTGCCCTTTTAATGCACTTACACAGTAGGTGTAAACGGTCACAAGTCCGTAACAATGTAAGAATGAAGGAGGATAACACTATGTCTAAATTTGAACAAGTTCATAAAATACAAAAGCAATATAGAAGAGGTTTGCGTTCATACTCTGATGCAATCAAAGGAATAAAGCAAGTATTTTATACATCAATAGGAGAAATCACAGATGAGTATGCCGACTGGCTACTTAATGACTATATCTTTAATTAGAAGTATATTTTGGATAATAAAGAATGGAGGAAACACTATGAATGCAATGCAAATTAGAAAAATGCTAAATAACATTAAGGCAGATTTTATTGGTATGGGCAGACCATGGCATAATAACGATGATTCTGTAATGGAATTGTTAATGCAGATATACTATCAGACTGACTATATAGACTGGCAAGAGGTAAAATGGCTTTTTATTAATTACTTGCAGAAGGGAATTTTAGATTTTCCAACTGCAAAGAAAATGGCTATAAAAAGACTTAATGTATAATTAGGGGGCAGATTAACACAAACAGTCTGCTTTTATATTGACTAACACTTTTTAAAGTGGTATGATTTAAAATAACTCAAAGAAAGGAGAAATTAAATGATAGTATATAATAAATTAGCCACTTTGTTAAAGGATAGAAAAATGACATGGAAAGAATTGTGTCAGAGTGGGATTGCTGCTAATACTCCACAAAAATTTTCGCAAAATAGACACATTTCAACTGAAAGTCTAAATAAAGTTTGCGAATATCTTCATGTCCAACCATCTGAAATAATGGAATGGATTCCAGATGAAGAGTATAACAAGGCAAATGCTGAAAAAATAGCAATCGAGCAACAAATTGCAGAATTGCAAGCGAAACTAAAACAAATGTAACGCAAAAAACACTCTCAAATTGAGGGTGTTTTTTTAATGCAAATAAAAACACAAATATATAAACCCACAACTTAGTGGTCGGTGGAGATAGTATCAAGAGCCGAAGGAGAATAAACTATGCGAAAAGAAATCAAATTCACAAAAAACAAAAAGCAAAAACTACTCATGGCAACCTTAATAATCACACTCTCAATTTCTGCCTTATTTATAGGTAGAGCAAGTGGAAAGGCAACCTACAATCAGCATATATATCCATTGTCAACAGTGGTTGAGTCTGTAAACGGAAACGAAGTCACAACCAAGGATTTCAACGGAAACCTTTGGACATTCACAGATAACACAGAAGATTGGATCAAGGGAGATATCTGTTCATTAATAATGCATGATAATTATACAGATACTATCTATGATGACGCAATTATCAAAGTTCAATATTCGGGCTTTGTAAGATAAAGAAAGGAAGAAATTAAAATGTCAGAAAAAGCAAAACAAGTTCACACAGTTTATTGTGATTATGAAGTCGCAAAGGCAAGTAGGTCATCACGGATATATTCGGTAAAACCAAAACGTAAACGAAAAAGCGGAATCAAAACGCACAATATGAGTAAGGCGATGTTAGCAAGACAGTTAGCATTGCTTTTTTAATTTTGAAAATTGAAAGGAGAATAATATTATGGCAACTTGGCAGAAAGAAATTATGAAGTTAGCAAATGACCTTTGTCTTAATATGACAAAGGCAAAACAGATTGTAACAGATGTAAATATGCTTTCTGTCCCACAAGGCAAATGTGAGACAGAATGGAAGTATGATCGTGCGTACTCACGAATATTGCCTATGATAATGAATATGTAATAAGGAGGAAAAGAAAGAAATGAATACAAATAATAATATAGTTACAAAAGAAAACAATAAAATAGAGAGGTATTATACTCTCGAACAAGCAAAAGAAATTCTCAGAAATGAGAGAATAAATAAAATGAAAATGTTAAAGGAAAAAGCCAAACAAAAAGCATTTGGTTTATTCCTGATAGCATTAGGAATAGTCATTCCTTTTATCTTAGAGGGAGACGCAACTGCGTCTGTAATTGCCATCTCATTAGGAATAGCAGCCATCGCCACAAAAGATAAGGTGGTGGATTAATATGAAGGGATATTATGTTTCAAATGCTTACATGGGTTATATCCCATCAATAGGCAAATATCAACAATTTGAAAGCGAAACTGCTTATAGAAACTATTTAATAGAAAGAGGTGAATTGTAATGTTAGATTATGCAGATTTTTACAACATTGCCGAATATGGCAATGAACATTGGAAAGGTAAATTTTCTCCAAAAGAGGTTGCCTGCAATGCATACGATTATAAGGTAGAGTATGCTTTATCTTTAACACAAGGTAAACCGACTCATACAATGATTGAATTATGTAGATTAATCTGTGAGGATATGGACTTTGCAGATTGTACAGATACTCAGGAAGAAAGCGAAAATGATTTAACACTTGAACGAATGAAAAATATTTTAGAAAACTTTTTATTAGAAATATTATAACGGCAAACGAAAGCAAGCCGTTATTTTTATAAAAATAATTATAAGAAGAAAGGAAATGATAATATGTGTAAAATTAATGGAAGAAAGCTAAAAGAAATAAGAGAAAGCAAAGGGTATACTTTACAACAGGTAGCAGACAGAACAGGTGTAACATATTCAACCATTTCAAAATACGAAACGGGCGTTATTACACCAAAAGACGAGACAGTAAATAAAATTTGTATTCTACTAAAGGTAGATAAAAAAGAAATCGAAGTAGCTGATGTTGGTTATAGCTTTATGTCAGGAGAAAGTAAAATTACAAACAATATCAGAAAGCGTAAAGGTTTTGTACGTTATTCAAATCCAAAAGAAACGGAAAAGTTTATTCAAGAACATACTAACACCGACAAGAAATCTGAAGAAAAAGAAATAAAAATTGCAATGAAAAATTCATTTGGAATTGCAGCAAAGAAATATATACTCATTAATCCAACATTAATACATGTACCTAATTGGCAAAGAGATACAGATATGGCAAAGGTACAAGAAATTGCACAAAACTTCAATGAGGATAAATTTGATCCAATTAAAGCATATCTTGATAATGGAAAATTATTTGTTGCAGATGGAGCACATAGAATAGTTGCATTTGTAATAAATGAAGAGGCAAAAATATTAGTAGAAATTCTTAGTTGTTCAGAATATGAAGCTATTTTAACATTTTTAGGTCAACAGTCAGCACGAAAGACAATGAGTGTTGCTGATACATATAGAGCAGGTATAAAGGCAAATATAAGGGAATATATAGACTTTAAGAATTTATTCGAAAAGTACAACATTCAAATTGCTACAGATGATAATAGATTAGAAAATCCAATAGGAATAGTAACACCATCTTGTGAATTATTAAGAATGGTTAGGTCAAATGAAGAAATATTAGAGTTAACCATAAAATTGGTTAAGTTGCTCGATTGGACAGGGAGTGAAAAATCTCCATTTACATTAAGAACATTTAAAATTTTTAAAAAATTATTTGCAAGTTATGGAGAAGAAATGGTCAAAGATGAATTGTTTATTAAATGCAAAGGTGCTTCTTATTTTGAAAACAAGATTGCACCTGTAAAAAGCAATGTAGAGATGTATGATGTTTTGGCAAAAGCAATTATTGAATAAGAGAATAATTAAATAAAGTAAGGCAGAGATTAATTAAAGAATATAACTTGGAGGTGTGATATGAAATATAAAATCCTTTTAGAAAAAGGAAACTACGCTTTAATTTTAAGAAATGAAAGTTTAAGCGAAATAGCAGTAGTTTTTAATTTAGATAAAACCAATGGAATTTGGGGATATACAGTGAATTATATGGATTATGAAGAAAATAAAGCATATGTGTTAAGCATAATGCTGGATTTGTTTAGAAGTAAAACGGAAGATAATTATATTTCACAATGCAGGCTTGAAGAGTTAGCAACATTATTTAAAGATGGACTTATTGAAGATGATAGAGATTCAGCCCTTGAATACTTCGATGAAGTTTGTGAAATGACAGAAGAAGAGAAATCTTTCTTTGGCATTGAAATTGAAGAAGATTCACCTATTGCAAATACTAAATTTGAAAACCCTATGTATAACAAGGGATTTGACGATGGATTCTCTGATGGTGCAAACAGTGCAGATATAGAAAGCGAGGAAATATGAAGAATATGATTAAAAATAATGAATGTATAGACTCAGATGAGTATGTGGCTCTTATTACAGGAAAATTTCCAGATAAAGAACCTACATTAAAAGAAATAGAAGAAATGGAACTTGACAAATGGAATTATCCATTAACGGAAATTGACCATATAATGGAAAATAAAATTCCAGTTATTTTGGTTCGATTTCCATCGCCTGATGGTGGATATGACTATAGGTTTTGTGAAGTAGAAGCTGATTAATTTGTAAGGTATAACATTACATTGGACAAGATAAGGAATGATGAATAGGAAAGGAATAGGTGATTATATGTTTTTAGTATATGAAAAGAATTACAATATGGACGGAGATGTTGATTGTGTAGAAAGATGTGATATGAAATTATTCACAAATAAAGAGAAAGCTCTTGTAGATATGAAAAAGCGAAAAGAAGAATATATTGATGATAATTATTTTCGCTATGTAAAAGATGAAAGTTATAAAGATTCATTATGTTTTAAAGAGCGAAACGGAGATGGATATTTTTATATCTGTATGGTAGAGCTGGAAGTAACTGAGTAAATGTGTGTTTGAACAGTTTAGAAAGAGGTAAAAGTATGAGAAAATTACTGAAAAAGATATCCGATTTAAAAAATGCATATAGAGTTCTTGAAATTATGGACAAAGCAGGATGTGATATTGAACAAGTATCAACTATGAATGGATATTATAAACTCAAACCCAAATGATATGTATCAGAAAGAGATGCAAAAGACCTACAAAAGATAGTTTTACATAAAAAAAATTATTATGGTAATCATCACATGTTTTGGAAAATTTGGTTTAAAAATATTCGTGACGGATATAGATATTTATAATTAAATGTGTGTTCCTATGAATTGGAGGTAAGAGAAATGATTGGAAATAGATATGAATTAAAGCGAAATGAAAAGGAACTTCTTGAAATCGAAAAAGATTTAGCCGAATATTTGGAAGTTCCATTTGTGAAATGCAGTTATGATAGTGTGAATAGTCATAAATACAAAGACAAACATGAAATAAAATACAGAAAGAAAGAAGCAAGAGAAACTGGATTATGGGATAGGTGCGATTTCATAATCAACTACGAAAAACATGAGACAAAAGAGGATTACGAAACAAATGATGGTGGTTATGATGGAGAGGTATATGAATTACTGTACCTCAAAGGTAACGGAAACTACATTGTAATTACTGAATGTGCAGAGTAAATTCGCATTTCTTTAGAAGATTGGAGGATAGGACATGATTACAAGAGAAATGATTAGAAATGGTTTTGAATCTGGAACTGTTTCAATCGAAGAAGAATATGCAGGATGTATTGGCATTTGCTGTAGAATTGGTGATAACGCATTTTATTTTCTCGGTTCAGAAGATAATGATTTAACAAAAGAAGAATATTGGGAATCATATACATTAGATATGACAATAGATATGATTTTTAATATACTGAAAGACGTTGAATCTGCTGAAGAACATGGATTAGATGAAACTGAGTTAGATTATTATACATCTGTATTAGCGTATTAGCCGAATGAAACTAAGATTTCCTGATAAGATTGGAGGCGATTAAGTGAATCACTTAGAGTATATTATCTATCATAATTGTGATAAAGGTAGAATCATTGTACGACATACACAAAGATTTTTCACAAGTTATGAAGAAGCGAAAGCAAATGCAGAACATTGGATAAAACAGAATTATCCGAATGAAAATGCAAACAATTTTGAAATATATGTTAAATAATCAAAGGCAGTTAGGAGAATAAATACCTAGCTGCTTATTTTATTACAAGGAGGAAACGAATTATGTACAATTTTACAAAAAACGAAATGGAAATTGTTAAAGACAATTTACAGGCATTTATTGCAAACTTTGGCAAGCCACGGATTACAAGAGGAGATGATGGAGAGAGTTTTTATGTATTCACTGATGATTCAGATTCATGGAGACAGTATTGTTACAACATTGATTATCTGAATGGTTGGCTATATGGATGTGTTCAGACAGCTTGTGGTAATCCAAAGCGAGATGAAGAAATGCGTACAATGTGTGATAACGCAGGATTCAGAGAAAGATATGCAATTATGCATGGTGAAAGAGAAATAAAAACAATTAGTAATCACAAGTGCTATGTGTTTACATATTCAGATGATATTGAATATCAGGATGCAAATGGAGCTACTTATGATACAGTTACAAAAAGTTGGATTGATTAGAAAGGTAGGTTGATTAGTATGATGAAGTATGAAATAGAAAAAAGAGATTTTGGTAGCACATGGGTACATGTACTTGATAAAAACGCAAAACAGGAAACAATGACAATAGAGATTGTGCATTGTAAAAATCCAGGAGGTAAAAATTCATTACCTTATGCATGGCATAAAAATGGTTGGACTGATAAAGTGATGGAAACCTATGTTGGTTGCCATACTTATGTGCATGATTCAGAAGGAGGTTGTTATGGTGGTTACAATGTAACAGAAAAGTATGACGGAAAGCGAAATGTGATTAACTTTGATTGGTTGCTTGAAGATACAGAAGAGAACAGAAAGAAAATTATTGAAGCTTGTATTAAGTTATTTGAAGCTGCTACAGGTAAGAGTGCAACGGAAAAGAAACTTGAACATATAATGGAAGTTGCAAAAGAAAAAGGTTTGGAAGTTGTATCTAAAATACCTGAAGGATGGAAGAAAAATCCACTTATGACAGATCCTTGGGGAGCTGTAACTATTGATAATGGAAAGCCAGTTTTTGTTAAGATTGGAGATAGACATAAGAAAAATCCAGAATATAAGAGAATGTTGTTAATTTAGGAAGGAGTGTAATTAATATGTTACCACAGATTCAGTATGACAAAGCATTGCTCGGCAAAATGAAAAGTAATTACTTCAATGCAAAGGCACTATATGAAACCATTAAGACAAACGCAGAAGAGGTTCAGAGAAAAGTTCTTGCAGAGAATGAATTTTACGAAACAGAAGATGTTGCTGAAATGATGGAAAAGAGAGGTGGAGATGGTAAACCTAAACGTATTCTTGATCCTGACTTAACATATATGATGGACTTAGATAATGAATTGCCACGATTCATTGATTTATGTTATCCAGAATATGTAAAAGCTGGTATAGCAGATTCAAGAGGTAAGAATTATATTCCAGAAGCGAATGCAAAAGGCTTAATGTATGAGGCAGAAAGACAGCTTGTAGAGTATGGAATTGATATTATCCCTGACGAATTTGGAGAAAAGGAAACTCTTAGAAAAGCAGTACAGATGATTAAGTATAGAGATAAAGTGCTTGATCTGGTATTGAGATTAGAAAGTGGGGAGGTTGAGAATTATGCAGAAAATAATTGACAAGACTGTTTTATCAGACGGAACGAAAATACAGCTTGAAGATTGGCATAGTGAAAACACAAAAGCATATTTAGATTTACACGGATACACGATTGGTGCTTATCCGATAGCAAAAAATACAAATAGATGGGGACTAATAAAAACAGGTAAAACGTTCAGGTTAAGTATTACTAGAAATGAATATGCAAAATATACCGATGATATGGTGCTTGCAGATTATGAAGCGTTGAAAAATGGGACTAAAACACTCGCTGATTTGCGAGAACATTTTTGGAACAGAGAAAAAGATGCATTTTACTTAGGTTTGATTGATAAAGAGCCAGAGTGGTAAGGGAGCGTGATTATATGGCATATTACAGTAGTCCACGAAAGTATGAAAACGCAACTGGAAAAAGATTTACAACTAATTGCAGTTGCATACATAGAACAGGGAGTGTCAAAGGCATGGTTAAATTAGGCTTTTGGAATAAAAATAGTGATAAGGTAAGACACGGAAACTGGATTTACCAGCAGCCATAAAGCAAAGTAAATTGTAATTTACTCTGACTGAATATATTGGTATAATTAAAATTAGAATTTGAAAGGAGATGACACTAAATGCAGGGTGTAATCCATTATATTGATAAAGAAGGCAATGAGAAAAGTTGTTATTTTTCTGGTATGAGATATGATGAAAAACCAAAAGATGTATTGAAACGGGAAAACATTGAATATGAGAAAATACTTGAATGTTGGACTGAAGATTGACCAAACGGGCAGATATCAAAACGGTATCTGCTTTTTTAGTGCAATAAAACAGAGAATAAAACAATATAACAAATAAAAAGGAGATTAAAATCATGAGAACAAACGAAGTAAAGGAAACAAGAGAAGTAGTAGTAAGAACAGAATACATTGCAGAGGATGGAACTGTATTTAGAAATGAAGAAGAGTGTAAGAAATATGAGGAATCAGCACTGTTTGCAATTAGCAAAGAGTTAAAGAGACTGACAAAAGATGATACATCTCAAAGTGAAATCAATGATAATTTTTCATATGATGATACTGTAGAAATCTTTGATGTGCAAACAGAAAAAGATTTGGAGAACCTTAGAAGGTATTTATATTTGAAAGCTAGAAAAAATGGAGCAAGTGAAGATAGTGTAAAGGAATGTTTTACTTCAAAAGATGGAAAGAGAGACAAGTACGTATTTGACGGTGTTACAGCAGGTCATGAAGTAATGATTTTCTGGAATTATGATGTGGATTGGTTCTGGGTTTACAATGACGGAAGTATTAACGGATATTGTGAATTTTCCAGAGAGAAGATTACAAAGCTTATTACACCAAAGGAGGAAAATGCAGATGCTTAATATAACATTCAGATACAAAGACGCAATGAGTAATTGGGAATGGAGAAATCAGAGTTGTATAGTATCTTCATTAACAGAGTGTAAAAGAATTTATGGACTTGATAATGGAGATGTTGAATATGAAATCCTTGAAGTAAAGGAAATTAATGAGTAAACAAGAGACATATAAAAATAAAGAAAAGAGGTAATATTATGGGACAGTTTAGTTGGATTTATTCAAACACAGGAAAACAGGTAGTAGACAATAAGACGGCAGATACATATTTACTTGTGCCAAAGCCATTTCAGGAAAAATATGGAAAGGCAATTTATGAAAATTGCTATGATGGATATGGTCATTTTGGAAAATATGACGTATTTGAATTAGTTCCTGAATGGAACAAAGGAATGATTCCTGAAATCATTCGTAGAATTAAAAATGAAAATTGGCATTGTAATACAAGTGAAAATGATATTACAAATTTACAGGCATATTATGAGGGAAAGGTTGATTGCGAACTTAGATGTCTTGGGATTATAATGGCTTGTTATGATGAAGATAATTTTGCGTTAGAATATCCTATTAAAATTACAAGTAGGGAAATGGAATATGAAGATGCTGACCCATCATTAGGCGATCCTAATCAAGGCTGGGAAACAGAAGATGATGAAGAAGATGAATACGAAGAGTGGTAAAACAGAGAATAAATAAAGGCAGATGCAAATAATTGTGTCTGCCTTATTTATTAGGAAGGAGAATGAAAATGAATACATTAGAAGATATTTTGATAGCATTGGGAAGTAAAAAACCATTTTTAGACAAGATAATAATCAACGAAGATGGTGGAAGGCAGCCGTTTACTAAAGGTGGTGCTAAAGCATATGAAAAATTGACAGAAATCTTATATGCAGTTGGAGAACTTACTAACACAGATATGAATGATATTGTTGAAGAACTAGATAGTATAGCAGATCAGGATATGTAAGGAGGTAAGCGAAAATGAAACTAATAGCAAAAGCAATTAAAGGAAAAGAATTCTTTCATTCACGTAAAGACGCAGCTTTCGCATCAGATTCAAGTGCAGAAAAAATCTGTAAGGTTATGAATGAAACAAAATTCAGATTAAACAACGAAAATGAAGTATGGCATGTATATGATTATGATTTTACGATGAAAAATTATGTGCTGTATAGATTATGTATCTATAAGGGAATTGTAAAAATGAAATCTTTGTAATGGGAGGAGAATACGAAATGGAAAAAATTAGAAAAGCGATTAAGAAGTATTGTTATACACATGATAATGCAGAATGTGATAAACATACATTCTTGTTGGATTACAATGGAGATACACAAAATGCAATCAATTTACGGCTATTAGAGTCTCTGATTGAAAGACATTTTGATGTGAAGTATAGAGCAAGTTATTTATGGACGAGAGAGTTAAGAGTATAGGAGGTAAGCGAAAATGAACGGATATGAATATATTTGTAGAACAGCAGCACAGTTTAGAAAGAAATTTCCAAACTTATATGAACGGAAAGAAAAGAAACCTGTGTTCATTGATTCAAGCTTGTTAGACAAGATTGAAGATATTCCAGAAGAAATTAAGGTAGAACTGATATGTAATTCAAGAATATCACGAACGAACAGAGAAGATTTTGCAATCAATACAGAGGATGAAAACGGATATAAATATTATCTTGATATTGATTGTAGCTGCTATGACTTCTATAAAAATGAAAAGTTAGTTTATTCAGTATTACATGTAGATGGTGCAAGATGGAATGTATATAAAGCAAATATATATGGTTATTATAGTGATAATGATTTGCCTGTAAAATCAGGTGAGTTAAATTGGAGCAAGAATTTGAATTTTAAGTTAAACAGAATTGATATAAGTGCTTATGAAAGCGAGGTTGATTGATATGTTAGAGATTAAAAGTTATTTAGGATTCACAGACAATATAAAAGAGCCACGAAGGACAAAGGTTGAAAATACATTGGATCATCTGTATAGATATCACGGAGAAGTAATGAGTGCAGTTAATTTCTTATGCACAAAATTATTGGAAGGTTGCTGGCTTGAAATTAAGGAGAATTATACGACACTTAAGAGAAATGGAGAGCGAACTAAGCCAAAGACATTATATATGTTTATGAATAATGGCGAACACGGAAGACAGTATTTTGAATTGAATAAAACACAATATGATTTTGTCCAGTATCTCATTAACAATGGAATTGATACAGAAGAAAAAATGCTTGCAAAGAATAAGGCAGATATTGAAAAAATGGAAGCTGATAAGAAAGCAGAGGAAGAATCAAAGCGACTTGAAGAAGAAAGAGAAAAACAGAAAAGTGAAGAGAAAGAGAAATTTAAAGAGTGGTTATTTGTTGAGTCTGCTGCTATTCCAGATTTTCAGATTGAGATAATTAATTCAATATTCCTGGCATTATACGGAAAGGAAAACCCTTGGAATTATTCACTTGCTGTATGCATTAATAATTATGATAAGCCTATGTGTAAAGAAGAAATTAAGACGAGATTGCATAATGACAACAAGGCAAGTATTAAGATATTTGAGTGTCTTACAGGTTTAAAGTTACCAAAGGGATATAAAGAACGTATGGCATATCTTGACAGTATAACAAGTGCAGATTTTGAAAATCCAGTCGAATATAAGCCACGTAAAAAGGCAGAAAAGAAAGAAGTTAAAAAGGAAGAAGTTAAAAAGGAAGAGTTTTATATTCTTATGGGAAATTATACATGGAATAGAGTAATAGCAGAGCCTATTAAGAAGTATGGAATTGATATGTTCATCTATTGTGATAATGGAATGTTTAAGTTATCTCATACAGATACAGGAATGTGTATTATTAGTGGAAAGAGCAAAACAAAATGTATGGAAAAGCTAAAGAAGATTGTTAATAGTAAAGGCATTGATGAATTTAATAAACTAATAGAGGTAAACAAGAAGAGAATTATTGAAAAAGCTGGTGAAAATCCAAGATTAAAATTTGTATAAATCCAAAGGAAAGAACTGTTTACAAAGAAAGTGAGGAAAAATTATGAGTATTTTAGCTGATGGTATTTTTATGAATCCAAGATATGATCAATATGAAGATTATGGTGAAACACAAAGCTATTATGATTTAAGAACAGGTATTATCTATGTGGTAATGAAAGAATATGGAATGAGTGGTAATAATATTATTCAGGAAATCACACCAGATTCCGCTGAATATAAGGCAAATTATGCAAGATACAAGAAAGCAAGAGGTATTAAGGAAAAATATAGAGTAACTTATACTGTACAAGTCGATCAAACGATTGAAGCAACTTCTTTAGAAGAGGCAAAGAAAATAGCGAAGAATGGAACTGGTGAATATGAAAATCAAGCTTTTGAAAGTATTTATTTATCAGAAGTCGCTTTTATAACAGATAAAGATGGAAACGAAGTATAAAGGAGAGTGATTGATATGATGACAAGAGAAAGATTTGCAGAGACAAACTGGAAAATGAGTTATGAGGAATATCAGAAATGCGATTGTACTGAATGTAAAAAAGAAGAATGTCCACACAGAGGAGCATATAGAAGAGTACCTGAAATTGATGGTGGTCTTGGTTTTTGTCCTAATTTGAAAGGAGAGTGATTAGAATGTATAAACTACGAATATATAAGTTATTTGGTGTTGATAAAGGCAATTTAGACCACGAAGAAATGTTCAATACCAGAGAGCAGATGGACAAAAGATGTGATGAATTATTCAAAAAGGATTTATATGGCTTAAATCCGACTGCATGGGAACAGAAAAATGGTGAATGGAAAAGATTGGAGGAATATTAATGTTTAAGTATATTATTAGCTATGATGGCGGTCAGTTAAGAGACAGTGAAGATTTTGAATGGGGATTATTTAATTCCTATGATGAAGCTGAAGAAGCTGCCAATGATGCAAAAGAAGAATATATGAATGGTTGGGATATAGAAGGCAGCGAATATGATCCTGATGATTTCTGTATAGAGATTGAGGAGGTGCAGATTATATGTTAGATAACTCAAATTTAAGAACTACAAAATGTATAAATGTATTTTCTGATATGAATACATGGATTGATTTTGTAATAATTCCTTGCAATAATAAGGATTTTACAAAGGCAGAAGAGATTATTAACAAAGCATATAATGATTGGTGGATACTTCCTGATGCACAGTTTGAACCAATAGCAGATTGGATTTGTAGATGTCTGGATAACAATGATATTGAGTTTGAGATTTTCTTTAAAAATGAAGAAGAGGAGGATGAGTAATATGACATTGAAAAACGTAAAAGAAGTACAAAGTGCATTAGATGTGATGTGTAAATATTGTGAGCAGGGATTATGTGATATGTGTCCCGATAGAGAAACGTTACGAAAGGTTAAAGAAGCATATGAAAATAGAAAATTGAAAGAGCGTCCCAATTATTGTGGAATTGAAGATATTAGATATATTTCACACGGAGAATGGGCAGACGCAGAACTTGAATACAAGGGAAAATTATTCAATGAAAATGAGGTATCTGAGGTACTGTGGGAAAGATTTATCTCAGAATTTCCTGAGAAAGATGGAGATTATAAAGCTTTTAGTCAGTATATGTATGACAACAAAGACGAAGTGTATGAGTTATTAGAAGATCGGAGTGATTAAAATGTGCAAACATAAATCGAAAAAACTACGAGAATTTGAACCGATTCTTAAGGCAAATGGCTATCACGAAATTAGAAGTCGTGGTAGTCATTTTATTTATGGAAATGGAAAGAATCAGATTACGGTAAATAAGGATTTGAATAAGATGGTGCAGCTACGATTGATTAAAGAGAATAACTTAGTGGAGGTGAAATGATGGAATTACGAAGTGTAATTGTGAATGAATGTGGAACTATTAAGAGATATTGCAGTGATTATTCTGACATGGATAATGAAAAGTATTTAGAAAATCATCCTGAATATTATACAACTGTTATGGAAAGCGAGGTTGAATAAAAATGATAGTACGAGCAATATGGGAATTTGATGTAGATGATTCATAAATGAATGAAAAGTTTGTAGATAAAAAAGGATTGTGTGAGGATTTAACAAAAAGAGAACTTGACTATTGTTTAAAACATAATCAGTTAAACGCAGAAGACTTTATTTATGAGACACATCCTGAATTGCCTAGCGATTGGGATAATGAAAAAGAAAGTGAGGTTGAGTGATATGGATGTAAAAGAATATATATTAACGGAAAAGGGCAGAAAAGAGTGTGAAATATTTATCTCCGAATTAAAAGCGAAGCGAAAAGAAATCCTTGATGCTGGGATTGATACGGCAGATGAAACATTTGTAGATTATACACCAAAAGAATTATTTGAAGATTTGCTTGATTTTGGTATTGATGAAGACGGAGAAATTTATAATGGATATGGTGTAACAGATCATTATGATGCAGATAGAGTATTTGGTCTGAAGTTTGGTGAAGATTTTATTGAGGTAAAGAAATAGCAATTTCAAAGGAGTTGGTTCGATGGAAATTAGAGTAATTGATTGTGATGCGATAGTAGGTTTTGTTGATTACGGAACTATTGATAGTGAAACGAATGGTGGTTGGTCAACAAAAATGCGGTGTAGAAAATGTGGTGCAGCATGGCTTGCTGAAAATCATGCAAGTGGAATTGATAGTTGTCCTAAATGCGGAGCAACAGGTAAAAAATATGTTATCCCAGTAGAATAGAAAGGATGGTTGATTTTATGAAAATTAGAACATGGATAAAGTATGAAGAAAGTTATTTACCACCAAGATGTCGAAAATTAAGATATAAAAGATGTGAAGATTATATTAACGCTAATCTTACAGAAATCTCCATGGATAATGTAAAACTGGCTTTTGAAGATAATTCATACTCAGGAAAGGGAAAAATTTATTATTTCAAAAACAAATTATGGAGTATGGTTGAGAAGAGTCATCTTATAGCAGGAGATACAGAAAAATACAAGGATGCATTAGAAATATTGAAATACTTGAATGAACATTATTCTTGGTACTTTCCTAGATTATGGAGAGACGGAGAGCATCCTGATAGAAAACATATGCTTAGTGTTGTAAGAAAAGAAATGAAAAAATATCTTTTGATTGATGGGGTTTTGTATGAACAGACTGCCGAACCTAGATATGTGATAAATACATTTGGATTAGGTCATAATCATGGTGGAACAGGAATGTTTTGTGAATATTTTTATAATGATAATATTGGAAAACAAAATTATTTTTCGGCATTAGAAGGTGATAAGGCGGTTGCTTATGCAAATTATGTGGCAAAAAGACGAGGTGATACAAATGATGTTGGAACATTTGAACCATTTATTATTTGTCATATACCAGAATTAGTAAAAGTAAAACCTAATAAGCAGCATGGAGATGGAAATAAATTTTTAAATGAAATGGAAAATATGATTTGTAATACAGATAATGTTATGGAAGCAGGATTACTTGCAATGTGTATGTGTGGAAAGGAGTGATTATATGTTAGATTATACAAAAATTACATTTAATGAGTTAGATGACACAGACAAACTATTACAGGCATTTTACAATTATGATTTAAAGGAAAGTGGAATTGAAAACTTTCTGGAAGAATATGCAACTATTGAAGAAGTTCCAGAAGGTGTATCTGTTCAGAAAGTAGAATTATGCTTAACGATTTATACACAACATGATTTCAAACTAGAAGCTTGTTGCACAGATACAAATAACGAACAGTATTGGGTTGAAATCAATGAACAGTTTACAAATGCAGATGAATTTATTCAGATGATTCCTAATTATGAAAAAATAAAATTATAAGAAAAGAGGTATAAGATATGCATATTCTAACAATAGAAGAGAATTATGAATACAGAATGAAAAACATTATGAAGAAATTTGTTAAAGATTACGGACTTGAAAACATGGATGATCCTGAAACATTGCAAGACAAATTGTGGTCAGAATACGCAAAAGAATTTGCTCATGCAGTGTTGCAAGATATGACTGATTTTTCAGGTGATGAATTATTTGAGATTGGAGAGTGATGATATATGAAAACAATTACAGTAACTATTGAAATATATGATAATTCATCAGTAGAAGATATAGAAAGAGCAGTTAGTGCAGGGCTTGATAGTAACGGAATTGATTGTACTTATGATGTGGAAGAAATTAAGGAGTGATGATATGAAGATTTTAATTAGAGAAATTAATTATAAGGAAATAGAAGTTCCAAATGATGTTACAAGATTTGATGTAGAAAATATGATTCAAAATTGTGAAGTTGTAATCGGTGATACAACAAATACAGAATATGAAGTAAAATTTCCAGAAAGCGAAAACTGGGAAGAATTATTTTAAAAGGCTTGAAGGAGTGATGAGATATGGCAGAGAATTTAGAAATAAGTTATGGTATTCCTAGTATAGAACACATTAAGGCATTATACGATGAGGTTATACCATTATTAAAGCAGTTAAAAACAAAAGCAGATGTAATTGAATTTGGTGAAAAACATAAAGTTACAATGGAAATCAATTATGATTTGGCTAAGTTATATGATGAAAAAGATCCTATTGAAGTTATCCGTTGTGAAGCATGGGGCGATTTAACATATATTTATGTCTATAAAGACGGAAGCAAACCTAAATTTGATGTATGGTCTGATTTTTACGATTCTGAATTTATTGAAGATATAAATATTGATGACCTAAAAGAAGCGTATAGAAATGGAATACAGATCTTATGGTTTATGAGCAAAAATAATTCAGGAGATTTGGAAGAAATCATCTTAACATTACATAATCAGGGTATGTCAATTAATGATATTTTTAATGATTAAGAGATATGAATCAAGAGTTTTAAGTCTTTTTAGAATGGAGGTTTATATGAAAACAGAAAGATTATTGAGAGCTGATGGGATAATCTATGGAAATGTGAAGGGATATTACGAAGATAAGCATACATATACTTTTGTTATTAATGGAAAAGATATTGTGTTTCCAAAAGCAAGATATAAATTAAATAAAAAAGATAGATATTATGATATAGATAACAGATAAAATGAGGATTTAATAAGAAGAATGGAGGAAAACAAATTATGTTGGATAAGAGATTTGAAGAATTAAAAAGCGCATTATTTAGTTGGGGCAGAGATTATATTGAGGAATTTCTTGGTTTTGAATATGATTTTGACTGGGATAAAGATACCATTGATAATGCGATGGATGAAGTATATGAGCAGATGCCCGAAGAAGAATTAGAGGTATTTTATCAGAAATTTAATATTAGATGAAACGATGATTTCTTAATAAGAGAAAGGAGTAGTTACTATGGATTATTCAAAATTAAAATATATTAGGCTGTTTAAAGATGAATATTCAGAAGAAAAATGGAAAACAATTTGTGAAATTTTGGATATTAATGACAATAAAAAAATAATAAGTGTTGAACTAGGCGTAGCAAAGATAACACCACAAATTCATTGATAATGCAAGTGATTTACTAAGAAGACTGGAGGAAATATTATTTATGTTGAATATAGTTGTTATTAATTGTGATGGAAAATATGTGGAATACGAATGGAGTTCAAAGAAAGCATTTGTACAGGATATGCAAAGTGATAATGAAAATATTCCAATGCTCGATGATCCTTTAGCAGAAGTCAATACACAAGACGATAATTTACAGTTATGGTGGAGAAATACAGATGGAATGACTGTAGACGATTTGTTAGAAGAATGTAAACAGGAATTAAATTAGTTAGGAGTGATTATATGAATGAAACACAAGAAAAGATATACGGCTTATTGGAAAGTTATTTAGAATACTGTAGGACAAACGGATATACAGATTTCAGAATGTGGTGTGAAGATAATATTGATACTATTAATGAGGATGCATTAGTACAAGATATATGTCAGGAAGTAAACCATATGGCTGATAAATTATTTGAATAGAAAGTGAGGTAAACAATATGAAGGCAAGTAAGGTAAATGCAATAAATAAAATTGCAATTAAGGGTGATAGAAGCGAACCAGTTATAGCAGCTATTCAAAATATTGAGATAAATCATCCCGAATTGTATAGAGAATTATCAAAGGTTATTGATGTAGAATTATGGGATGGATATTCTCTTATGATACACGAAGAAATTGAATAACCAATGAAACGGAAATTTTATAGCCTAAAGGCTATTTGAAAAATGTTAGTTTTTAGGTTATAATATATAGCAAGAAGGAAGGTGATTAACATAGGGATGACAGAGAAAATAAAAATAGTGATGATCAAAAAGAAAATCACTCAAACCGAACTTGCTAACAGATTGGAAGTATCACAACCTACATTGTCAAAGAAATTCAAACTGGATGATTGGAGGGAATCTGATTTAAGAAAGATTGCAGATGTATGTGGTTGTCAGTATGAAGGCAGTTTTATTCTTAACAATGGAAGAATATAAAATAGTTTTATCGAAAAATAAAATAGCTTTATGGAAAAATAAAATAGCCATAAGGCTATTTTTTATGGTTAGCATATTAGCATAGAGGCTATATAATATAGCTACAAGAAAAAACAAGGAACCTTTTCGTAATAAATGATAGAAAATATGAAAAGATAAAGAGAAAAGCTTTTCTGTATTACAATAGTTGGGAAGAGATTCCTAAAGATGCTTTGTTTGGCATCGAAAAATAATAGTAATATAGATTTTAGATTTTAGAAAGAAGGTTGATTTTTATGAGAAGAGAAGATTTTAAAAAGATTATTAAATTAAGAAGTGTATGGAAAATTGATAAGAGAAAAGGTAATTATGAATTACCAAGTGGAAATAAGTTATCATCATATGTAAGAGGGTTGGTAGAGTCTCAAATGAAGTTAGATAATCTATTAATCAGAAGTAATGGAGATTTATGCTTCGGATCTGGCGGCGAATGGAACACAAAGACAAATGAGTTTGATAATTACACTCTTATGCCAGCGTTTCAAGGGAACGAAATTTGTTCTTACGATGAAATGGAAAGGAGGATTAATTGTTTAATTCGTGAATTAATAGGTTAACTCTGCTGTCAATAGCATCAATAACTTTATTAGATAAACCATTCCATTGTGGTTTCATTGAAAAGAAATCGGTCATTATAATAGAGGCAAAAGCATTAGCATCTATTTCAGCAATCTGAAGATTATATTCTTCAACTGATGAACATTTATTAGATGGTTTATATCCTGATAAATAAAATTCTTCATCAATTTGGTATTGCCAAATGTGACGAAGTTCATGAGCAATGGAAAACAAATAATCTGGATTAGGTTTATCTAATTTATAAAGGTAAATAGTATTATTTGCCACATCACATTGAGCCATAGTGGTATCTGTAGCAAAGCCTGCTACATCATAAGATACATATGGCTCTTTTATATTAAGTAAATAACAAATATCAGTTATTTATTCTTCTATCATGATTAATTCCTCCGATGGAGAATATTATAACAGAAAATTAAGAAAGGTAAAAGGTAAATATTATGAGAGAATTTAAAATTAAAAACATGAAGTATAGAATTGTAAACAGATATACAGGGAATTGTGAAATTAATGAATATAATAAAAAATATAACTTGTTATCTTTTAATCAGAGATTAAATGGTTGGACAAGAGTTGCATCTTGTAACACTATTGAAGAAGGCAAGAGAATTGCAGAAGAAATATAAAAGGAAAGTCCTTGTTATGGGACATACAATAGTATATAATTTAGATATAAAAATAGAAAGAAGGTATTATTATGGCAGGCGTTTTAACTATTATAGTATTTGGAATTCTTTATTATTACAGTAAAAAAGTAGAATCTTGTAGGAAACAAGATATGTATAACCATTTAAATCAGCAGTCAAGAGATGAAATGGAAAAGTGGAGAAAATAAGAAAGGTAGGTTGATTATAATGTTAGGTTTATTGTTTTTAGGTATGGTTGGTGTTAGCGGTATTAAAGCAGCGTATGACAATTATGATATGAAAAGAACTACTCGTACTGTTGATAAAGATGGAAATGTTCATTATATGGACAGATTATGTAATGACTATATTAATGGTGAGCGAGTAAAGAGAGTTGAAACAACTGATAGAAACGGAGTTAAATTATATTCTACTGTTGGAGTGAATAGTAGCAGAGTGTATAACACTTCTTACGGAAGAGGTACACAGCAGTTATTCGAAATGAGTGAACGTGATAAACAAGATAATATCAAGCGTGGATATAATGTATACGAACAATACAATCCTTATTTCGGAACATTTGTTACAACTGAAATTAGTTCAGGAAGAACAATTACTTGTCTGTTTAGCGGAAAAAATCAGAAGACAGGCAAAGAATTCTATAGAGTATGGTATTTCCGTCCAGAATGCCAGGGAAAACTTGATTATAATAAGACTGTTGAAGGAGATATGGGTATTGAAATTACAGAGGAAGAATTTAACAAGTTGAATTTTGGATGTTTAAAATGTAAATCAATACCAAGTGACTTTAATATAACTAAGAAATTATGGGGTGAAGATTAATGAATAAGCAAAGAAGAGAAAAGATAAAGCAACTCAAAACTCAAATTGATTTGATTAAAACCGATTTGAAGAAAGTTTCAAGTGAATTATCTTCTATATTAGATGAAGAACAGGATGCATTCGATAATATGCCAGAAGGATTACAGAGCAGTTACAGAGGAATGTGTTCTGAAGATGCAATTGATAGTATGGAAGAGGCAAGTGATAAACTAGATGAAGTAATTGAATTGTTAGATGATATTATGTAGAAAGAAGGTAGTTTTATATGAAAAAGAGGAATTTAAATGGAATAAAAAGAGTAAGATTTAATGATTACTCAGAGTATGAGTCTGGAAAATCCAACAACGGTGGTTGCTATGGTTTTTGGACTGATTATGATCTACTTGAGAATGGAAATTGGGAGGTAAGTTTTGGGACAACAGCAGATTTTGAATATTGTCCTGTATGTGGCAGATTTAATGACCATTATGAGGGAGATGATTGTTGGTATAATTCATGTTATAGTTGTGGAGAATTTAAGACTGTAACGGAAGCTGAATTACTTAAACGAATTAATGAATTTGAAGAAACAGATGATGAATATATTGAATATAAGTAAATAATAGTTTCATGTGCAATGTTATAACAATGTATTGACAGTGATGCAAATGGAGAATATAATAATATTAAAGAAAGGAGTGATGATAATGGCAAATACAAATGTTACTATGAGAATTGATGAAACATTGAAAAGTCAGTTACAGGAACTTATGTCTAATCTAGGGTTGGACATGACCACATTTTTTACAATGGCAGCAAAACAGGCTGTAAGAGAACAGGCTTTACCATTTCATCCTGATATGAATACGGGAATATATGGCTTGAAATCATATCAGTTAGCAATGAAAAATACAAATTACAATAAAGAAGGGAAAGCGACAATATCTTCTGTTGACGATTGGGCAACTGAATCAGAATGGGATGATATGTTTGTGCAAATAAAAAAAGAAAGAGGTATTGAATAATGAACAAAGGAGAAGTATGGTTTGTTGAATTTCCATTAGAAGAAGATCCAAGTAGAATACTGAATAGACCTGTTGTGGTGCTTGATGAGAATTTACTTGGTGTATTATCTGTCAAGATAACAAAGCATAAGGTAAGAAAAGAAGATCCTTATGATACTCCTATTATCTATTGGGAAGAAGCGAGTTTGAGATTGGCTTCAACTGCGAGAGTATCAAAAGTAACGCTACTTACAAAAGATAGCTTTATATTCAAAATTGGTGATTTGCACAAAGATGATTTGAATAGAATTGAAAACATGTATAGAAAATTTTTAGAAGATAATGGTGCTGTATAAATTATAACACCATTACTTATTAAAACAGAGAATATTAAAGTGACAAGAAACCAAGTTTTCATGTGCTAGAGGTGTTAATATGAAAATTAAAAGAATAGTGTATTATTCAGTACCAAGATCAGAATCAAGCACTTGTTCTTGTTGTGGCAAATCTATTCAGAATATATGTAGCATTGAAACTGTAGAAGGTGAACGTTTTAACTTTGGAACAACATGTTTTGATAAGCTGATAAAAGATAAACTTCAGTCGTTCCAGAGAAAAGAATACAATCAAGCGATAAAATTTCTGAAGGGGTATTATAAACAACAAAAAGTATGGGAAAATATGACAAAAGAAGACTATCTTAATTCAGAAATGTATAGAAGTGCTTGTATATGTGATGGTGGTGCTCCATGGGAAACAAAAGTAGGTCTTGACTCATTTGAAGATTATAAAAATTGGATGTTAAATGATTTCTTCCCATACAGAATTGAACAAGAAGAAAAGGTAATTGAGAAATATAGTAGAATTGATTTTTGACTAACAATTTGAAATCTAAGTTTGCTTGTGAATGGAAAGGAGAATAATATGGAGAAAATTCAGTTATTTACACAATTACCAGAACTATTATTATGTGGAAATGATAATGGAATCGTTTATGATAAAGAAGAGGTAGAGCGAAGATTTATAGATGGAATGCAGCGGACTTCTAATATAGAGAAATTCAGAAATAGAAGTTCATTATTGAAAGAAACAAAGATACCAGATGTGATAAGGATATAAAAGATTTGAAAAATTTTACTTTATTTTGGTATAGAAATGGAGAATATTGTGTTAAGAAGAAATTTATTTATAGGTATTCCAAATGACAAATTAAAAGAATGCTATGATAGTTATGTTAGAGTTAGTTGTAAAAGAGAAAATGAAAAAGAGTTATTTTCTGATTTAGTAATAGAATACAAGTATTTTATAGAAAGTAATCATCCTAAAGCAGCAGAAGCAATTTGTGAAAGAGATATGTTTAATGAGATTGCAAGAAGATATTTTAAGATAGCATGTTATTAAGGACAAAGATTTTTGTGAGATATTTGGAATTGAGGTGAAAGACAATTAGTAAATTAATACAGAAATTAAATTGGGATATGCCATTTATAAAAAGTCAGTGTATGTTTGTATATGCTGAAGCTGATTTAGATTCTAATCAAAAAATGCAAGAACCACTACAAAAACTTTATCAGTATGAAAATCAACCAAATATGAGAGAAAAGATAAGAGAATATATTACAGAACTTAATGCGGAAATTGATAGACTTGAATCTGATTTAGAAAAACAAATGACATATAATACAGAAGCTTGTAAGGTTAGTGCAACTGAATCGAGATTAAATACAATAATCGAAGTAAAGAATGATTTACTCGGAAGATTGGAAGAGGTGGTATAGATGAGAATAAGATACGCCATTGAAAAAGAAATAGAAGTTCCATATAATTTAACCGCTATGGATGTTGATAATATTATTTCACAGAAATGTGAAGGAGAGAATGGATTTGATTATCAATGGATGAGTACAAGTGAAATTAATGAACAGCATTTAACAGGATTGTTTGACGATTCATAAAGAAATGGAGGATATGGTATGAGTTTTAAACCAGGCAACATTGTTAGAAAAATTGATACTTATTGGCATGGTGATTTAAATGAATCACGAAGCGATATAGGGAAGTTGTATATAGTGGAATATTCATATGGAGAAAAATATGGTGATGGAACTTGTTACGGTGGATACTCAATTATGGATATGGAAACGGGTGGTAGTTCTTCTTGGTGGGATGAAAGTTGTTTGAAATTTGTCGAAAAAGGAAGTGTCGAATTAATAAATCAGTTAAAAGAAAAGAGAAACCGAATAGAAGAAAAACAAAATGATTTAAGTTGGATTAAAGAAAATTTTAGTTCAGATTTATCTGCAAATTCTATTCTTGCATTGTTTCACAAAGTAGGGTACAAATGTGCCTTTGAAAGAAATGGTGAATATTATGCTTTAATGACTGATTGGGTAGAAATGTATCCTATATTTGATGCTATATTTAAAAAAGATAAAAATCAAATGATGGAACTTGTCGATAAAATATTTAAGGAAGATTTTAAAGAAAAATATAAAAATAGCTTTTCTTCGTTTTATGACGAAATTTGTCTATAGGAATTCCTTGATTTGACTCTTTGTAAATGTTATTATATTTATATAAAATTTATTATTAAGGAGGACAAGTTATAATGGCTGAAAAAAATGTATTATTTAGAAATTACACCGATGAAGATTGGAGAAAAGAAGAGGATGTCAAAGTGTTACATGCAATGACATTAAATTGGAAAATTCTTCATAATAAATGGAGTGATATAGCAGAAGAAAAAATGCAAGAAGTTTCAAACAGGATAAATCTTACAGATTCAGATAAATATTTATTATGGTGTATAGGATATTATAAGCCTGCGACATTAAACGAAGAAAAATGTTTAAAAAGAAAGGATGCTGGAATAAAAAGAATTGGTAAAGATTTTCAGAAATTTGCTATAAATGAGCTTAGAAATAATAAAAGATAAAACTATGGTAGGTAAACATGAAAAAAGAAAAAGAAGTAAAAGAACTAATGATGCTCAGAACTAAAATCTGTGGGATTATTGATGGCGCAATAATTTCCACTATGGAAAGTGATGATGATATATTAAAAAAGTACAAAGTTTCACTACAAGAAACTTTAAAGGAAATTGAAAATGATATCAGTAAATTAGAAGAAGCAGAGTAACATCTGCTTCTTTTTATATGAGAAAGGAAGTAATACAATGTGTCGATACAAAAATGGAAACCCCAAAAAGTCAAGCAAATTCATATGTTTATCTTGTGGTAGAGTAATCATGGAAGGTATACAAAGACCAAAACAAAGAGAAAAATATCATATCAAAGATTTGTACTGTGTATTCGAAGGAAAAGATAGCAAATCAGTAGAAGTTAGGTGGTGTGATAATATAAATGAAATCAGAAAACATCTTCCTGAACTAAGAAGAGAATATAATATGTAGAAAGTGAGGTTGATGAATATGTGTTACAAAATAGATATGCAGAATAAGAATGCAGAAAAACTCAATAGGAAACTTAATGAATTAAACCTTCCTATATATATGAGAAAATATTTTACTGTTAAAATAGAGAGTAAAGCAGGTGCATTAAATTACCTTGGTGTTATTGTAGATTTGCTCCATTGGTTTATTGAAGAGAAACTTATTGATAAAACAAATATTCCAGATATTAAGCCTTCAGATTTTAATAATATAATGGCAGAAGATATTACATTATATCTAAAAACAAAAGAGGAAAATGGAATATCCCCTACCACTTTAGAAACAAGAAAAAATATTATACGCAGCTTTTGGAATTATATTAGTCGTGTAAAAGGAACTGATATTTCTGATAAATTCTTTGATGATGTGAACTATAAGGGAATTTCATCAGGAAACAATTTAATTAAAAAGTTTCCAACTGAGCTGCAATTAAAAGACATGGAAGAAAAAATAATGTGGAAAAAAGATATTCCTGTTAGAAATAGAAATATTGCTATCTTTCGTGTGTTAAGAGGAACTGGAATAAGAGAATCAGAACTTGCAGGGTTGGATTTATCTGATTTGCACTTAGATGAAGATATGCCATACATCACTATTCTTGGCAAAGGTGTATACAGAGAAATGCAAAATAGAATTGTATATCTTAGCGGAACAGCTTTAAAAGCCATAAGAGAATGGTTAGAATACAGAAGCACATTAGATAATATTGTAGATACAGAAGCAGTCTTTATTAATAAAAATGGAAAGCGTACAACAGAAGACAACATAAAAGCAATCTTTAAGAATTATGGAAATGGAATCACTCCACATATGATGAGACATTATTATGCATCTGTAATGGCTAGTAAAGGAAATATTGTATTTGCACAACAACAGCTTGGACATAGTAGCATGAGTACAACAATTAATAATTATGCTAATGGTTCTATTGGAATGAAAGATATTTTAAGTGAAATGTAAATACCAAATTTGTACAATACTACAAAGATAAATATTATAAAAGGCGATATCTAATAGGTATCGCCTTTGGTGTAAATAAATAAATCTCCTGGTTTGCAATTAAAAGCATTACATATCTTATCAATTGTTGTAAGATTAATGCTTTTAGGATTCCCAAGACAAAAATTTTTGACGTTATGTTGGTCAATTCCTGTTTGTTTACTTAACCAATATTGTGATTTACCAGATTCTTTAAGTAAATTATTTATGTTTAATTTTATCATATTACACACCTCAGCATACTGTATTTTTACATATATTATCAAATTTCAAAAAAAATTACAATAGGTGTTGACATACTGTATGTGTAGGTATATAATATGAAATATCAAAAGAACAATAAAGAAAGGAGGGCTAACGCAATGGAGATTAAACGAGGTGAAATATATTTTGCTGATGTAACAGAGTATGATTCTAAGGGTTCAGAACAGAGCGGCGGAAGACCAGTTCTTATATTACAGAATGATATTGGTAATAAGTTTAGCCCTACTACAATTATTGCTATTATCACAACAAAATCTAAAAGACAATTACCAACTCATGTAGAAATACATAAGGATAAACGTAATGGTTTAAAATATGATTCTGTTGTGGCATTAGAACAAATTAAAACAATTGATAAAGACAGAATTCAATTTAGAATCGGTGAATTATCTAGTGAAGATAATATAAAAGTTATGGAAGCGATGAAAATTAGTTTAGCAATGCTTTAAAGGAGAAGATAATATGAAAACAGAAACATATGATTATACAAGTATAGATGAAGCAATTGAAAGATTGCAGAAATTAAAGGCAGAGGGAAAAAATCCTAAGAATGTTCTTATCTTAACTATGGATTTTGACAATAATACTTCATCAAAAAAAGTTGCTACACCTGACGATGGTTGTTTACTTGTAAGAAAATCAAAAACGATAATTATGAACGAAGATACCTATCTTCCTCATATGCAATTGTTTAATACAGAACAAGATATAGAAAATATAATTAGAAGGGGGATTATGCATGATATAATTTTATAAAACAAAAACGAACAAATGTTCGAAAAATATTCTTGACAAATTCGAACAAGTGTTCTACCATTGTTCTTGTGAGAACGTAAAAAGGACTAAGCATATGTGGTTGCCGCCACGCTTAGTCCCTAGTAAACAAAACGGAAAAAAGAATATTCCGCTTTCTTATTCTACAATATTGTTTGTAAAATAGTCAAGTCTAATATTCTGAAATTTCCAAAAAATTCCAATTAAACAAAAATAAATATTGTTATTTGAGTAACAAAAATACTGTTATTTGTATTTTGTGTACCCAAAATTAAGAAAGGAGTGGTTTTTGTGTTTGTGTTGACAAACGGAAAAGATTACATAATGGAAAATCCAATGAGGGTTGGAGAGTATATAAAAACAACTTCTCTTGTACAGGCAACAAGATTTAACTATAAGCAGGCAAGAGGTTTTGTTCAGAAATATAAAAAGAGGTATAACTGGCTAAAAGGATTTTATCTTGTAGATGCCGAAACGGGACAGAAATCAGAAAAACCTTTAGCATATAAAGGGAATGAAGGTCTTTATTTAGACTCTGATTTTGATGATTCTATATTAGATAAAATTATTAATGAATCCCATTCTATTATAGGATTAGCTGGGTGGGATATCCAGCAATTGCATACATATAAAAACCTCTTGAATACTCAATTAAGTATTTGTGACAGTGGTGAAAGTGATGTTAAACACGCTCTTGAGAAATATAAAGAAGTTCATAACGGTAGAAAACCTCAAGCTCATAAAGTGGCTAAACTTGGTTATTTGTTAGACGAACTTAGAGACAAACATAAAAGGATAAAGTTATGCATCAGATATATTCAGATTATGGAAGATGCTATTACATATAAATACACGATTAATAAAATCAAATATGAGTTAAGTAAGGCTCAAAATTGTGAATACAAAGGTAGAACACAATATTGGGCAATTGCACAAGAAATATTAGAAGATTAAAAAGGAGTGATGAAATGGACTGGAAACAAATAAGTAAATTAGATTTTACAGAAGATGAAATGAAAATTGTTGATTATTATTGTAAAGATAATATGAGACAGTTAAAAAAGGTATGTATTCCTTTGATTACCAATAAAAATGTAGCACAGATGGAATATGATGATTTATATTCAGACGCATTGAATGTGCTAATTGAAAGTGTCAAAGATTACAAAGGAGATAAATCAAAATTCTCCACATATTTAATCGGAAATATAAAACGTTCATTTTATGATTGGACAAGGGATAGATTAAGATGGAAACGTTGTAATCTTGAAACAGATGAAAATGGTAAAGTAAAAAAAGATGGAAGTGGATTACCCATTCCAATAAAAAATATTCCACTTGATGCTCCAAATGATGATGGGACAGATTGGAGTGAAAAGATAGAATCTTCTTTTGATATAGAAAGTGAAACAGAAATTGACTTTAATAGAGATGAGAATGTTGAGTTATTTTTAAACTCACTTAGTAAGCTACAAAAAAATATTTTATTGTTAAAAATGGATAATATCCCATTAGAAGAAATAAAAGAGAAATTACATATTTCAGATGGAGAATATTTATCTGAGATGAAATCAATACAAAAAAATAAAAAACTGTCATTGTTCACAAAAAACAAAAACGATGGAAAATATAAATATATGGAGGTAAAAAAAATGGCAGACAGAATTATTAAAATTAGCGAATCAGAAAGTTACAGGACAGATAAGTACAGTATGTACTCATTAATTCAAGACAAAAAGAATGGAGATATGAATTGTAATTATATTTTACAGCGTGAGCCTTTTCAGTGGACGGACGAAGAGGCAAATAGATACTTCTGTCGTATTCTCAGTAATCTTCCAATTCCAGAAATCATTATTTGCGAACAGAAAAAGAAGGGTTTGACAGTATCTCATCTTATTGATGGATTGCAGCGTTTATCTTATGCAGAATCATTTAAGGAGAATCGAAGAAAGATTGGTGCAAAGGGTGCAGAAAGACATTTAATTCAGTATAGGGATTATGTTTTAGATGAAAATGGTAATCGTGTGTTAGATGAAGATGGACTTCCTGAATATGAAATGAAAGTGTTTGATGTTATAGGAAAATATTATAAAGATCTCCCTGACGAGTTAAAGAAACGATTCAATAATTTCAATATAAACGTAACAAAGTTCTTTGACTGCACAGATGAACAGATTGCAGACCATATTCGTGATTATAATAATCACGCAAGTATGAACAAAGAGCAGGGTGGATTAACAAAGATTTCATCAGAAACGGCAGGACTAATTAAATATATTTCACAAAAAAATACATTTTTCAAAAACTGTGGAAAGTTTAGCGATAATAATGTAATAAAAGGTAAAATAGAAAGAATAGTAGCTGAGGCGATAATGTTATTATTTTTCCGTGACTCATGGAAGTCTAACCTTGAAACAATTTATAAATTTGTAGATGAAAATGCAACGGAACAGCAGTTTTTAAAACTTAATTCGCAATTCAACAGATTAGAACTAGCATTAGGAGATGGAGATAATAATAAAAAATTGTCAGAAGCTTTATTTACGCCAACTACGATGCCAATGTGGATTGCTGTATTTGATAAGTTTACTACATATAATTTAGACGATTCATTATTTGTTGGATTTTTAGCTGCATATAACACAGAACTAAAGAACAAAGAGGTTGATGGTGTGTCAATGGCAGATTTTAAGGAACAGCAGACAAAGAAAAAGACTACAATTACAGGTAAGATTGATTTGCTCGTGAAGTTAATGAATGAATATTTACATATAGATGAAATAGAAGAAAATGAGACAGAAGTAGAGAATAACAAAATAGAAGATTCTTTAGAAGACTTTCAAAACCCTTGTGAAACAGGCATTTCAGAGTTAGAAACTGACGTTGAAAGCAATCTATCATTTGTTAAAAAGAATGGTAATTCTGAAGCAACAAATGAAGATATTGAAGAATATAAGGATTATATTGATGATACTGTAAGAGTATCGTCCCCTTTATATCGAAGATGTTATCAAGCTTTATTGGCACTTGTATCATTAGTATACAAAAATGAAACGGATAAAGAATTTGCTGAATGGATTGAAGATTATGCAAATAATACTTATGAATTTAGTGATGACCAAATAATAAATTTAAATAATATAAAAGAGGCATTTGATTCTTATATGTTGCAGAAAGAGAAAGGAGCAACAGCATAATTATGAAGAAGATTAAATTATCAGAAATTATTATCACAGAGGCTTTTGCAAATTCACATCCATCAGATGAGAAGGTTCAAAAATATAGAAATGAATTTGCGAAAACAGGTAAACAGAGCAAGTTTTTAGTTATCAATAAATACAATGTACTTATGGATGGATATATTCAGTATCTTATCTTAAAAGAAAACGGAATTGAAGAAGCCGAATACATAAGAACTAGAAAAAGACATTGCAATAATTACAGGTATGAAAATACTACATATATTTTTGGCAAGCATCCAAATTGTGATAAAGAGTTTGTTTGGAGAATACCCAAATACTCAAAAAAATGGAATATGTTTAAAAATAATATTCAGGTTGGTAACAAAATTTATTGTTATACAAAATATGGTATTAAGCCTGTAATTGTAACAAGAGTTGAGAAGCTAAAAGAGTGTCCGACTGATTTGAGAGTCAAAAAGGTTGCTAAGTGTAATATAAAATAATAGAGAATAAGTTAATAGCAGAAGTCAGAAAGCGTACGATTATTCAATCAAATACATAGCCAACTCTGGTAATTCTTATATTCTTCGTGAGTATGATTTCTGTTTTATATAAAAGGAATGTTCGATTTCATATGGAAGCGAGGTGAATATAAATGGCATGTGATTATTGTGCGTACCGTTATTCTTATGATTGTGATGATGGTTGGAATCGCCATAAAAATTGTGAAAGTTTTAAGTTAGATTGGGACAGTTTATGTGAGAAAGATAAGAAAACCATTCAGAAAATTTTGGATAGAAGAGGAGACTAAGTTATGGAACAGATTCAGGAAAATGAACAGTGGAAATTGAATGGCAACTGTGAAAAATGTAGAAGGAATAATTATTGTTCAAAACCATGTACTCGTCACAATAGGCGAATAAGAGCAGAATTCAAAGGTCTTGTTGCAGATACAATGAACAAAATGACAGGTGGAGTGATGAGAGAGGTTATTGATAAAACGGTAAATGGAATTTGGTAAATTGGAAAGGAGACTTATATGATTACAAAGACATTATATACTTGTCAGTTCTGTAATACCGATTATGCAGATAAAGGAAAAGCAATGGAATGTGAGAAGAATCACAAAGTTTTGGAAACAGCAACAATTATAGGCGACTATAAATCATTAAAATCTATTCCAGACGGATGCCCTACGAAAGTAAAAGTGAAATTCAAGGGTTCAGATAAATGGATAGAATATAAAAGATAGTTAGGAGCGGAGTTATATGAGTCAATGGATTAGAAATAAGCCATGTGAGATTTGCGGAAGAATAGAAGTTGGATTAGTAGAAATGAATGTAGGAAAAACTAAGCATTATCTATGTTATTCGTGTATGGCAGATTTCACATCAGACGTTCTTGATTATGCAAGAATGAATTTGATCGAGAAAATCAATGAATATGGAAATACATATTTTATAGACAAAGAACAGAAACCACAGTAAAACTTTAATTCATACGAAATTTAGAAAGGAGACAATATGTTAAACATAGGAGATTATGTAGGGCAAATTAACAAAGATTCATCTGGAATATGGAAGTTGTATAAAGATAAGATAAATAAAATCACAACAACAAAGAAATCTGGCAGAAGATATTTTACCAAGACGGTGTTTCGCCCATTAGATGCGGATGATGTAGACAACAATACAAAAGATATGGAAGAGTCGGTTGGTAAAGGATATATCATTGTAAGAGAAGTGTTTGGATTAAATGATAAGACAGAACCTTATGTTGAAAGATGGATAAAATGGGCTAATGAAAATCCAGATAAGGCAACTGGGTTGATATAAACGGAGAATATAACGGTAGAAACAATTAAAAATTAAATATAAGAAAGAAGAGGTACAAAAATATGGAAGGATTTATGATGTTTAAGAAGGCTTTACAGAAGCACTTCGATGAAATGCAGAAAGAGGCTACACATTTATTTGAGGTAAATGTAGATAAGGATGAATTATGGAATACATATCTTGATAGCTTCCCTGCTGGTACAAATGAGATTTTCAGAGAGCGTAGAGAGCATGATTGTAGTTGTTGTAGACAGTTTATTAAGAATATTGGCTCTGCTGTCACTATCAAGGATAACCAGATTCATACGATTTGGGAACTGAATCTTGGTGATACAACATATCAGCCAGTATGTGATGCACTTGATGCTTTTGTAAAAGCTCATACAGTTACAGATATCTATACAACTAAGTTCCCTAAGATTGGTACAGACTTTAACTTTAAGGAAATCAATGGAAAGTCTCATCAGTGGGATCATTTCTTCTTAGAGCTTCCAAGTAAGTTTGTAAATAGAAGTAGTTGTTCCAACGAGGAAGTTAAGGGACAGTTCAGAGATACAAGAAATGTATTTAAGCGTTCTCTTGATGAGATTACTATGGAAGCACTTGATACAATTCTTGAACTTATCAATTCAAATACACTTTACAAGGGTGAAGAGTGGAAAGGTGTACTCACAGAATTCAAGAAGTATAAGAAGGAATACAATAAGCTGACTTCTGATTCAGAGAAAGAATTATATGCTTGGGAAAAGTCGGTAACAGCAGGTATGGCTATCGGTAGAATTAGAAATCATTCTATTGGAACACTTCTTATTAATGTAAGTGAGGATATGGATCTTGACACAGCAGTTAAGAAGTATGAGCAGATTGTCGCTCCAAGTAATTATAAGCGTCCAAAGGCTATTTTTACAAAGAAGATGCTTGAGGATGCAAAGAAGACTATTACAGAACTTGGATATATGGATTCATTACAGAGAAGATTTGCTAATCTGAATGATATTACTGTAAATAATGTACTGTTCTCAAATAAGAGTGCTGCAAGAAGAATGGTTGGAGCTGATGATATTTTCGGTCAGATGGAGAAGGATGTTGCTGTAAGTCCTAAGAAGTTCTCAAAAGTTGAAGAAATTTCAGCACAGGATTTCATTGATAAGGTGCTTCCAACTGCAAAGGAGATTGAGGTTTTTGTAGAGAATAAACATGAGAAGAATTTTGTTTCTATGATTGCACCTGTTAATCCAAACGCTAAGACAATGTTCAAGTGGAACAATGGATTATCTTGGGCTTATTCAGGAAACATTACTGACTCTGATATGAAGCAGAATGTAAAAGCTGCTGGCGGTAATGTCGATGGTGTACTCAGATTTTCAATTCAGTGGAACGAAGATGGACATGACAATTATGACCTTGATGCTCATTGTGTTGAGCCAAATGGAACAGAAATCTATTATGGTAGTTACAAAGCACCAAGAATTACTTCTATGGGCGGTCAGTTAGATGTTGATGTTATTAATCCGTGTGGAAAGGTTGCAGTAGAGAATATTACATGGCAGGATTTATCAAGAATGAGACCAGGAACATATAGATTCTTTGTACATCAGTATTCAGGTGCAGTAAGGCATGGATTCAGAGCAGAAGTTGAGTTCAATGGAGAGATTTATTCATTTGATTATAGCAACCCTATGAGAACTGGCGAGAATGTTCAGGTGGCAGAAGTTACACTTGACGAGAATGGCAACTTCTCAATTAAGGAAAAACTGTCTGGAAGTTCATCTATTTCAAGTCGTGAGATTTGGGGTGTAAATACTAATCAGTTTGTTCCTGTATCAGTAATTAGTTATAGTCCAAACTATTTTGATGAACAGGATGGAATTGGTCATAGACATTTATTCTTCTTCCTGAAGGATTGTGTGAACAACGAAAGTCCTAATGGCTATTACAATGAATTTTTAAAGAGTGACCTTGAAAAGCATAAGAGAGTATTTGAGGCTTTAGGTGCTAAGTGCCATGTAGAAGATACTGATGATCAACTTTCAGGAATTGGATTCTCTATGACAAAGAGAGCAGATTTAGTTGTTAAGGTTAAGGGCGCAACAGAGCGTGTAATGAAGATTAAGTTTTAAATTAGAAAAGGAGATTATTATTATGACAAACAATGAATTATTTATTAATGCAACGAGAAATAATTATCAGTTCCCATTCAGAGGAATGATTAACGTAATTGATTTGTGGGATTTATCTCTCACAAATCTGGACTCAGTATTTAAGACACTCAATGCGGAAGTAAAGAAGTCTGAGGAAGAGAGTCTTCTGAATACCAAGTCAAAGGAAGATGAGGAGATTTCTAATAAGATTGAAATTGTCAAGTATATTGTTAGTGTGAAGCTGGATGAGAAGAAGAAGAGAGAAGACGCTAAGAAAAATGCTGAGATGAGACAGAGATTGCTTGAAATCAAGGCTAAGAGACAGGATGCAGCACTTGAGAATATGTCTGATGAGGATCTGGATAAGGCACTTGCAGAATTAAGTGAGTAATTGTTAGAACATACCATATATAGTATAAAAATGAGCAATATATACTATATATGGTATATATTTTGCATTAGAAAGAAACGCACATTTCTTGAGGAATTTTGGAGGTGAAAAAACATGAAAATAATTGGTTGGGAGAGAAAAGGTAATGTAGTTAAATTTGCGTTGGGTGATAATCATTTAAAGGATTGGAGTGGCGATGATTGGAATGATGCTCCATATGAACATAACGCATGTACAACTCCTTTATTTGGTATTGGAAAATACTTAGAAGTTGCATTTACATATAAAACATCAATATTAGAACCATGTGATGATTATAATTATCACGGTAATTCTCCGTTTTGTATGGATGATTTTAAGGAAAGAAAAGTTCCTTTTATGATAATTGATACAACTGGAGGAGAGATATGTTATTCAAAAGCATTACTGAACAATAAAAATACTTTTGTTTTTATGGGCGATAATGTTGATAAAATTCAATGGGATAAGCTCAATGGAACAATTATAGGATAATGAGGTGAAATAGATGGAAAATGAATTTACATTATATGGTGTAATGGATAAATCGACAGGAAAATTAGTAAGCAATCTTACAAGCCCAAGACATAAATATTGGGAAACAAGAAAAACTGCTGAGAATGCGGTTAGAAAATTTATGTCAAGACGTTATAACGCTGATAGGCAGCTAGAAGTTGTAGAAATCGAATGTAAGGTAAAAGTAGTAAGTGAGGTTGAAGAGTGAAATTAAAGAATAAAATACGAGATAAATTACGTCTTTGGCTATTAGAAGATGATTTATTTCAGGTAGAAGCAGCTAAAAAATCATATAAGGATGCAATAGAAAAATACAAAGATGCAGAGGAAAGATGTAAATATGCAAATATTCAATTATCTGACGCAATTGCTACATATAAAAATTCTTATAAATTGGTTGATGATTGTCACAAGATGATGAACTCGATGGTAGATGTTGGAACGGATGTTGGTTTTTATTCAGATGACCATTCTTGGGCGGTTGTATGCATTAAAGGTCATCCAGAGTATGTATCATTTATTCCATTGTCACATAGAGATGCACGTAGCGTTCTTGAATTTTTGAAGCGTTTTAGATATTCAGATAGAGTGATTGATTCGCCTTTTGCATTTAAAGATATGGTTGATCATTGTATTATGGAGAATCCGTTTGGGAAGTAGAATGAGGTGAGAGAGTGAAACTAACGATTGATATTCCAAGAGAATATGAACGAGATTTTATTGGTGACAAGTTCAAAGATTTCTTTTCAAGAGTGATTGCAGATATTGACTGTGATGGAATGTGTGGCAACTATGAAAAAGAAATCGCAGAAATGTTTTTAGAGGCATTTGATAATGCTATTGTTGGCGATGCTAATCTAAATGCAAATGTTATTCCAGTTGCAAACATATCTTTTAACGAAGAAGATATACAGAAGATGATTCAAGATGAATTAAAGAAGTTTCAAGTAGAGAATAATCTAATATAGAAGTAATTCTATTCAAAGGCTGATCAGCCAAATTTTCCAAATAAAAGTAACAAGAAATATTTTTTTCCTATGGTTTTAGCAGACGTGTTAATTCCATAGGATTTTACAACAAAATAATTAAGAAGAAAGGAATTAAGCAGTAACTCCTAGGTAATTATGGTTACGTAACCTCTGTAAAATAGTGTATTTTGACAGAGAATAAAGAAAAAAATAATTCTCAAGGACTACGAGTATTAAGTTTATTTGACGGAATCTCTTGTGGAAGAGTTGCGTTAGATAAAGCCAATATTTCGGTCAGTGAGTATAACGCATTTGAAATTGAAGAGAATGCAATCAAAATCAGTAGATATAATTATCCTGATATCAAAAGATACGGTGACGTATTTTCTACCGACTTCGAGGATTTTAATGGAGTCGATCTATTAATGGGTGGTTCACCTTGCCAGTTCTGGTCGAAAGCCAAGTGTAGTAAAACAGCAAAATTGAAGAGAGAAATTGATACAGAAGGCGAAGGTTGGAAACTTTTTCAGAAATTTGTGGAAGCAAAGAATAACACAAATCCAACATATTTCCTATATGAAAATAACTATGGAATGGCTGATGAGATTCAAGACGCTATTAGTGAGGAATTGGGTGTACAACCAATTATGATTGATAGTCAATTATTATCAGCTCAGAGAAGAAAACGTCTGTATTGGACGAACATACCAAATATCACACTTCCTGATGATAAAGGATTATTGGTGAAAGATGTTATCTGTGATGATCCAGATTTAGTCAAATACTTTGATGACAGAATCAGGAACACAATGATTAAGTGTGAGAATTACATAAAATATGATCTTGGTGGCAAAGGTCATTATTCGCAGCAGGACAGGCTGTACTTTTTAGATAAGAAAGCTCCAACAGTGCCACGTTGCAGAACAGAAACAAAATTTAATGTTTGGCTTGGTGGAGAAAAATATAAAAAGACATGTCCATTAGAGATTGAACGACTTCAGACACTTCCAGACAATTATACGGAGTTTGGAATGGATGAGAGTGGCAATGTAAAAGCAATGCCTAAGACAAGAAGGTTTGAAGCAATTGGCAACGGATGGACTGTTGATGTTATAGCACATATTTTCAGTTTTATGAAGTTGTAACAGAGAATAACATAACAGGAAGGAGTAAGAGGTTTGGTATACCGAAAACGCAGCGTTTACTCCTGATACATAATGATAATAAATAGAGTCTGGCAGATGCCAAATAGTAACACATTTTCAATTAAGCCAATCAAAGAGCTGATTGAGAAATATGCAATAGGTAAAATTGTTGATCCATTTGCAAATAGCAATAAATTAGCAACAGTAACAAATGACTTAGATACACAATATGATACTGATTATCATATGGATGCGTTGGATTTCTTAAAGATATTCGATGATAACTCAGTAGATACTGTGTTGTACGATCCACCATACTCGCCACGACAAGTAAGCGAATGTTACAAAAATCTTGGACAGACAGTAAATATGCAGACAACACAAGCTTCATATTGGTCTAAGCAGAAGGAACAGATAGGAAGAATCGTAAAGAAAGATGGTATTGTAATTACTTGTAGCTGGAATAGTGGTGGCATTGGTAAGAAGTATGGTTTTGAAATTCAGGAAATTCTACTTGTTCCTCATGGCGGTTGGCATAATGACACAATTGTTGTGGTTGAGAAGAAAATTGAGTAGAGAATAATAGAATATGAAGTTCAAAAGAAAGCGGAATTTCTTCTGAGTTTTCAGAGAATAAATACATATAAAAATAAAGAAAAGAGGTAACAAAATGAGAGAAACATTAATTGTTGTAGACATGCAGAATGATTTTATTGATGGAACACTTGGTACAAAGGAAGCACAGGCGATTGTATCAAATGTAGCAAAGAAAATTAAGGAGTATAAGGATGCTGGTAAACAGGTAATTTTTACAAGAGACACACATCCTGAGAATTATTTAGAGACATATGAAGGTAAACATCTTCCTGTTACTCACTGTGTAAAGAATACTATTGGTTGGCAGATTTCCAATAAGTTAGATTTTGATATTGAGAATGATATTCTGATTGATAAGCCTACATTCGGTTGGTTAAATTGGAAGGACTTTGGATTTGAAAGCGTTGAGATTTGCGGATTATGTACCGACATCTGTGTGGTTTCAAATGCACTTATTATTAGAGCAAATTATCCTGAGATTGATATTACAGTAGATGCAAGTTGTTGTGCAGGTGTCACACCTGATACCCACAAGGCTGCATTAGCAACTATGAAGATGTGTCAGATTGAAGTGATTGGAGAGAATAATGAAGTGTAAGCATTATATCATTAATACTTTCAGACATTTTAAGAAAGTCTGTACTCATAAATGTTGGGTGTTCTACTATTGCTGTAAAGTGGGAATTCCATTTCAAGGGTTAGTACATGATTTATCTAAATTTTCTCCAACGGAATTTTGGGAGAGTGTTAAATATTATCAAGGTACTTCAAGTCCAATAGATGCTTGCAAGAAAGAGAATGGTTGGTCAGCAGCTTGGATGCACCATAAAGGAAGAAACAAGCACCATTACGAATATTGGCAGGACAATTTTGATAATGGTGGAAATCCTATTGAAATGCCAATGAAGTATAAAAAAGAAATGCTTTGTGATTATCTTGGAGCAGGTAGAGCATATCATGGTAAATCATTTAATTTTGAGAAGGAATTAAAATGGTGGAAATCTAAGAAAAGTAAACCAATTGCAATGCATCCAAATGATATGGCTTTTATTGATAAGTACATTAATCTGTTTTATGAGTACGAAAACAGAGAATATGATATTAGAACAATATTTAATCAAATCAAGAAAGAAGGAAAATAATATGGAACAGATTATTAACAGCTTATTAGAAACCGATATGTACAAATTCAGTATGGGACAGGCTATTTATCATCAGTTTAGCGATTATAAAACCACTTGGAGTTTTAAATGTCGTAATAAGGATGTTCATTTTACACCAGAAATGGTAGAAGAGATTCGCAGACAGATTAAATTATATTGTGGTTTGAGATTCACAGAAGAGGAACTTACTTATATTGATAATATCAAATGGATGAAAGGTTCGTATGTTGATTTTCTGAGATTGTGGCAGCCAAGATATGAGGATTTTGAGATTACAACAGATTCAGATTGCGGTCTTTCTATCGAAACATTTGGTACATGGCTCAACACTTCGATGTATGAGATTCCTACGCTTGCGATTGTAAACGAAGTATATTTCAGAATGGCATATAACTATGAGGAATTGCTTAATAGTTTCAAAAAGAGATTAAATGAAAAGTACGAAAATCTCAGAAGCGGTCATTGGTACACTGGTACATTTTCTGAATTTGGTCTTAGAAGAAGACTTTCTGCTGAAGCACAGGAGTTAGCTGTTGAGAAGTTTTCACATTTGAATGATACATTGCATAGTCCATCTAAGTTTGTTGGCACATCTAATGTATATCTCGCAAAGAAATATAATCTCACGCCTGTTGGAACTATGGCTCATGAATGGATTATGTGTTCTGGTCAGGGCAACCACAAGCACAATCCGGCATATTCCAACTGGTATGCCCTTGATGCATGGGTTAGAGAGTATGGTGTGTTAAATGGTATTGCGCTCACAGATACAATTACAACTGATTGTTTCTTGAAAGATTTTCAGTTGACATATGCAACATTATTCAGTGGTGTAAGACATGATAGTGGAGATCCGATTGAATGGGGTGAAAAGATGATTAATCATTATGAGTCACTTGGTATCAATCCTAAGACAAAGACACTTCTGTTTAGTGACAGTCTTGATTTTGAAAGAGCTGATAAGTTATTCAGACATTTCCATGATAGAGTGAATGTTGCATTTGGAATTGGTACTTATTTGAGTAATGACACAGATGTTCCTGCTTTAAATATTGTAATGAAAACCACTAAATGTAACGGTATGGATGTTGCAAAAGTGTCTGATGTAGAAGGTAAAGGCATGTGTAAAAACCCTGATTATGTTGATTATCTAAAGAGATGTATTAATTGGAGAATGGATCATGAATAAAATTTTACTTATACCAGGAAGTTTTAATCCAATTACCAACGCCCATGTTGATATGGCATTGACTGCGAAAAAAGCGGTTAATGCTGATGCTATATTGTTTATTCCTGCACATGATACATATGTTGCGAAGAAAAAGACTTTGATACCTGGATATTGTCGAGTGTCGCTGATTAATTCAATGCCAAATTGTGAGGAAAATAATATGTGGGCATCCGAAGTTGAAACAACCAGCTTCTTTCCACAGAGGACATACAATACTATTACTCAGATAAGAGATATGAATGAAAAAGATTATATCTTTAATGAATATTATATATGTTTAGGAATGGATAATATTGAAACACTTACAACTTGGTATAATTGGAAACCGTTTGTTGAGGAATATAATTTTGTAGCATGTGTGAGAGAAGGTCAGAATCTTGAGACTGCTTTAAGAGAAGCAAATCTTATGGAATATAAAGATCACTTCACAGAAATTCAGATACCAGAAAATCATACTTCTTCAAGTTTGGTTAGAGATTTATGTGAAAAGGGTGAATTTGAAAAGGTTAAAGAATTAGTTCCTAGAAATGTATATGAGTATTTAATTCGGTTCTATGATGTGATGAATCGAATGTAGGAAGGAGAATGTATAAATGTTTGATGCTAAGAAAGTAAAAAATGAAATCGTAGAGTGGATCAGAAATTGGTTTGAAAAAAATGGTAAAGGTTGTATGGCAGTAGTTGGAATTTCTGGCGGGAAGGATTCAAGCGTTGTTGCTGGCTTATGTTGTGAAGCTCTTGGCAAGGATAGAGTTTTTGGTGTGATGATGCCACAGGGAAGACAAAGAGATATTGAATATAGTCGTAAACTTTGCAGTTTTTTAGACATTCCACGTACTATTATTCCAGTCGGAACAATTGTGAATGTTACTGAATATGAAATTAAAACATCATTAGATGAAGAGTTATCAATTCAGACAATAACAAATCTTCCTGCTCGTATTCGTATGGCTACACTTTATGCAGTATCACAGACAGTAAATGGTCGTGTCGCTAATACGTGTAATCTTTCAGAAAATTGGGTTGGATATTGTAGCAAGTTTGGCGATGCTGCTGGTGATTTTAGTCCACTAGAAAATCTTACAGTAACAGAGGTTAAAGCTATCGGTCGTGAGTTAGGGCTTCCGTCAGAATTAGTTGATAAGACACCTACCGATGGTCTTTGTGGAAAGACTGATGAAGATAACCTTGGATTTACTTATGCTGAATTAGATGCATATATCAGAGATGGAATTGAGCCAAGCGAGGAAGTAAAAGCTAAGATTGATTCAATGCATGAGAAAAATCTGTTTAAATTACAGCCAATGCCAAGTTTTGTGTATCGGGTGTAAATGAGGTACTATATATAGTGTTTATGGAAAATATAGATACTATATATAGTAATATTTTTACCAAGAAACATAGATTTCCTTTGGAGAATAAAATAACAGGAGGTGCAGCCTATGAGGAATATTCAGATAAATGACAAAGTTATAATAAAAAGTTCTTGTAACAGCAAGGGACAAACTGGATTTGTTATAGACACATATAATGTAGGTACACAGAAATATGTTATGGTTCAATTAAAGAATAGAAAACAAGGATATAACGTTTTATCAGTAGAAAAGGTTGAAAGTGAGGATAATAAAATGACAGGATTTAGTAAAGTGGCGATTGTAAATTTGGTAGATGATTACAATAAGAAGGATTATGGATTTGCTTTATATGATAAAGATATGAATGAAATTGTTAAGTACGATACAAACCATCCGTTATATGTGATTGTAAATGCAAGAGGAAAAGATAATAGAGTCCTTGGAATTTTAAAAGAAGTAAAGTCAGTAGAAGCATATGGCAAGTGTGTAACGGCACAGGTTGTCGGTGTAGTTAATATGAACGCATACAATGCAAGAATTGATGAGGAAAATCGTCAGAAAGAAATTGCAAAGCAGAAAGCTTCTATTGAGAAGGAGCTAAAGTCTGAGATTGAAAAGATGAATAATATTGCTTTATATGAAAAGATGGCAAAGGAGCATCCTGAAAATCCAAGACTCACTGAACTTGTTAATGCACTAAAAGAGTTAGGAGAATAACATGATAGACAACGAATTACGCCAGCAATATAGACAAACCGTTGATGATTTTAAAATAGCATTTAAGGAGACTTGTTTGTATAGATTGTGCCAAAAAGTTGTGAAGAAATTGAGTAAGATTTTGAGATAGTAAAGGAGAAGTAGTATGGCAGATTACAAGATTGGTCAGATTTTGACCTCAACAGAAGATGTAGAAATTGAAAAAGCATTATCAGGTGAAAAGGTGAAAATTCCAAAGGGTAATAAGATTATTATTGGTGCAGATAAATTTGCACATCATATCAGAAATGGTTTTATTCAGCCTTTAGCAGAAGGTTTAACAGTTGAAGGGTATGACACTGCTGGTATCGCAGAATATCTTTATATTGTACTTAGAAATCACTTACCTATTGACGAATTTATGGAAGGTTATGAAATTACTAAGCAAGAAATTATTAATGAAATTGAGTGGGCTTTAGATGAAATTTTATAGACCACAGTAAACCGAAGTTTCCTTCGGATGATAAGAAAGAGAGGTAAGATATGTATTTAATAGTATTAATTGGATTATTAGGACTTTGTGTGGGAGTAATTATTGGATTTGGAATTGATTTTAAGATTAATCATACTTATATACTTGAAATGAACAATATTACTAAAGAATATTTAGAAAAAGTGATTGATTTACAAAAAGGATATTTCAATACAATTGCAACAGATTTAGCAAAAGCAGTAGATGACATTAACAAAGTATATGAGAAGCCAATTTGGAGAAAAACTGAAGAAGAATTACCACCATGTTCAGGATTATATTATGGCAAGATTAAAGGTAATCCATATGGAGAGAATGCTATGTGGAAAGTGGTATATAACGACAATGAATGGAGCTTATCTGGCTATCCTGATAATAAAGTAGAAATTAGTGAATGGACAGAGATCTATTAAGAGAATAATACATTGAAAGGAGCGAGAGATTTGCTGCAGCATTAAATCTGGATTTGCTCTGAGTAAGAAATGGAAGAAAATTATATAAAAGATAACACAGTATATCAACATGATGCAATCGAATTCATGCATATGTTATATGAAGATTATGGTGATGAAAGCATAAATATGTTTTTATGTGATTTACCATACACGTTTAAAGGCAAGAATCGTGTAACTGCAAATAAATGGGATTTACCTATTGATGATAAAGAATTTTTTGAAATCGCTTTGAAAATGCTTACTCCTGATGGATGTATAGCTTTAACAGCTAGTCAACCTTTTACAAGTTATCTTGTTATGAATCATCTTAACTCTTTTAAATATGAATGGATTTGGGAAAAGGATAATGGAAGTAATTTTGCAAGTGTAGCACATCAACCATTTAAAGTACACGAATCCGTTTTAATCTTTGGAAAATCCCCTATTACATACAATAAATCTGAAAAATATATGAAATATAATCCTCAATTTACAGAGGGAAAACCATATATAATGAAAAGAAATGGCATGACATCAAATCTTGCTACAACTTCATCATATAAAAGAACCGATGGAAAATACGAAGGTAAGAGATATCCAAGAAGTGTCCAAAAGTTTAATAGAGAAGTAGGATTGCATCCTACTCAGAAGCCGATAAAATTATTTGAAATGTTAATTAAAACATATACGGATGTTGGAGATACTGTTGTGGATATTTGTTGTGGCTCAGGTACTACTGCAAAGGCAGCCCAAAATACTGAAAGAATTTTTATAGTTAATGATAGTAATTTAGAATATGTAAAAATTACTGAACAGAGAGTGGGTGATACCACTTGCTAGAGATTAACAAAATATACAACGAAGATTGTCTTGAAGGAATGAAAAAGATTGATGATAAGTCAGTCGATTTCATTTTCACTGATCTTCCTTATGGAACAACCAATTGTAAATGGGATTCAATTTTACCATTAAATGATTATGTGGAATTATCAGGTCAATATTTTTATGAAACAGATTTATTTAAGTTAGCACAAGTAACAAATAGTAGTCTTGAATATACAAGAGATTGGTTCTATGAGAATAAGAAAAATGGCTTGTGGACTCATTATAATCGAATCATCAAAGACAATGGCTGTATTGCATTATTTGCACAAACGCCTTTTGATAAAGTATTAGGTGCTTCTAACCTTAGTATGTTGCGTTATGAATGGATATGGGAAAAGACACAAGCCACAGGTCATCTCAATGCTAAGAAAATGCCAATGAAGGCACATGAAAACATATTAATATTCTATAAAAAACTTCCAACTTATAATCCTCAAAAAACAACTGGATATACACCAATTCATTCATACACAAAGTATGTAGAAACTCAAAATAATACAGAAATTTATGGAAGAATGAATAAAGAATTATCTGGTGGTGGTGAAACAGATAGGTATCCAAGAAGCGTAATAACTTTTGCAAGTGATAAGCAAAAATCTTGTTTACATCCTACGCAAAAGCCATTAAGTCTATGTGAGTATATGATTAAAACCTACACCAATCCAGGAGATTTGGTTCTTGATTCATGTGCAGGAAGTTGTACAACCGCAGTTGCAGCTATGAATACGAATAGGAATTACATATGTTTTGAGAAAGATAAAGATATTTTTGAAGTTGGTAGTAAGAGAGTGAGAGAATACATAAATGAGCAATTGTGGTAACAATAAATGTCAATGGCATAAATATTGTGAAAGCGGTTTGATGTGGTATGACGAAGACATTACTGAATGTCGTCATTGGATTAAGCCAAAGCCTACCAAGATGAAAAGCATTAAAGTGGCTGAAACTGATTATGATAAGGCAGTTAAAGTATTAAAAAGGAACAAGATAGAGTTCAAATAATACATTGTAAGAAATCTTTCATTCGGTCAGGAGGTGTGAAATGTTAGACATTTGCTATGAAGTATTTGAAGATTTAAAAGACGATATTGAAAATAATGATTTTATAGAGACAAGGTATTTAGACACATGGGATTTTGAGGATGAATATTCACATAACCATATTGATGAAAATCGAGATAAATTCATTGATATGGCAAATGAATATTTTAAAGAGAATAATTTACCATATGTTATGCGAGAAGTATGCGAAAACGCAATGATATGTAATAAAGATGGAGAAATTATACGAAGAGGAGAATAACTAAATGGCAGAAAAATTTTCAATAGTAAAACAGCTTAATATGATGAAATTAAATGAGAAACTTTCAGAGTTTTTTAATGTAAATGGGTATATTCCAAAGATTTTTGCAAGCAACGAAACACTGAAAGCATTAAAGAAACCATACAAACAAGAAATGAAACACATCGAGTTTATTGATGGTGGAGTTCTCGTCAAAGCCGAAGGTCTAATTGGAGAATATCAAGGTTACAAGATGTTTGAAGATAATGCATTAGAATTTGGTGAGATTGAACTGAGATAAGAGAGGAGATACAAAGATGTTAAAAGATAATGGAAATTTACGAAGATTTAATGATGATGGAGAACATGTTGAAATGATCTTTTCATACAAAGTTCCATATGGAAATAAGTATGGTTTGTCTACAGGAAATAAAGGTGGTTTTTGCACAAGAGAAATGTATGAATTTGAGAATGTAACAGAAATTGAAAACCTCATGTTAGGACTTGCTGATATGTTAAATCAACTCAGATGTGATAATGGTGGCAATTTGAGATAAGAGAATAGTAAGTATAGCAAGGAGGCGAATAAATGGCTGATAAATTAATCAATAAGCAGTTGGTAGACATTGACGAATTATTACAGTTTCTATCGGATAATGGATTTAATATTGATGATGGAGTTTGGAATAAACACGAAATGTCCTTAAGAGAAGTATTTGATGAGTACAAGAAGAATACTATTCCAGATGTAGAAATTGGACAGACTGTATGGATTATTGGCAGAGATTATCATGATGTATATTCAATCAAAGAATGTCATGTACATAAGAAACAGATTAGAGCAAGATATACGTTTTCTGTAAGAGGTAGACATTATTATTGCGGAACTTTCACGAAAAACAGTATTGGCAAGACTGTATTCTTTTCAAAAGAAGCTGCTATTCAGTCTCTAAATGGCAAGGAATATAAGTTGGAAGAGTGGACTTGAAACTCGCATTTCACAGGAGGATAAGTATTGAAGATTAATGATAAAGAAAATATTAATGAAATCATACTTCGTCATAAAGGAAAAGATGTTAAATTTGAATGTTTTATCAAACCATTTCCTTACGCAGAAAGATTGGATTTAAAAGAAAAAGATCCAATTGAAATTGTCTTTGATGATTTGACAGAAGTAGATGCATTAATTGATATGTTAAAAAGATTCAAACAGGAGTCACAGGAATATATAGGCGTTTGGAAGAGGAGTGGAATTTAAATGGATATTTATAATACAAAACCAAGGAAAATTAAATGTGTTAGAAACGATGATGACGTATGGGGTGGTGGAGGTGAAAATCATCACTTATTGGAAGTGGGGAAAGAATATACATTAGAAGATATTATTGTTCATTCTTGGCACACAATTGTTTATATAGAAGAATTCCCAGGTATGGAATTTAATAGTGTTGCATTTGAAGAAATTGATTAGGAGAACAATACTATGATTTGTGAAAAATGTAATTGTAAAGATGATTGTGGCTGATATGCTTCTTACAAGAAAATTGTAGACGAGATTTATCTTGGTATTGGAACTGATAATACTCTTGGAAGAGCATTATTAGCAACTGTAAACGATAATAGTTTGGAAGATTGTGAATATTTTGAAGGAGAATGATTATATGAAAGTAACGATTGATTTAGAAAATTTAGAGTCTCTTGTACAGAATACAATGGAGACTAATATTGAAAACATTGTAAAAGAACAGATTGAAGGTACTGTTAAAAAGGTTGCTGATAATCTTGCTAAGAAGATTATTGAAGAAAAGGTATCTGAGAATTTTCAGCGTTTTGTTGATGAATACATAGCAAATACCAAAATCAAAGTTGGTGGAGATTATTGGGGTGATACAGAAGAAAAGGAATATACAGTAGAACAGTATATTAAGAAGGAATTAAAAGAAAGACTTGATTCTAAAAAGCTTAGAGCTAAGAAGAAAGGACATACAGGTTCATATAATGATGATTTCGAAAATGTATCATTTGAGGAATATATCAACAGACAGTTTGATTTTGACGACATGATTAAAAAAGATCTTGATAAGTTCATGGATGATATTCGTAAACAGGTTAATAAAACCATGAAAGAAACTTTTGACAACTCAACAAAGAGTATGTTATCAAATGCAGTTCTTAATATTCTTGGTGCAAATGAAACCTATAGACAGATAGAGAATAATATTAAGTGTATTGCAGACAAGCAGGTATAGGCTATGGAAGAAGAAATCTACGAAAACAATTATGAAGACTGCGATTACTGTGAAACGACATACTATGAAAGCGACACTGGATATCGTGAATATGGTTGCAGTTTTATAACTGGTGATGAGAATGATTATCCATGTTTGGGTGGTGAATTAGGTTTTGGCTGTCCATTGTCATTCAAATATAGAATTGAGAAAAATTAAACTTCAAAAAGTGCCTAAAATAAGGGCTTTTAAAAATGAATTTTGACTTGAAATTTTGGTTTTGTGAGGAGGTGAAAAACAATGAAGAAATGGTTATGTGAAGAAGCTTGTGGATTTAATATTTATGAAGTTTATCCTGAAGATCCTCAAAGAACTTTAGAAGAAATAATTCCACCACCTGATCGTTTTGATGAGAATGTCACATCAAATAGTGAAATTTTAATTGAAGAACATGAAGGGTATTTTCATATATTGATAGATAACAGATATAGTATGGACTTGGTGAAAAAAATTTTAGTGTGTGTCCAAGTAGAGGATATAACAACGTAAATACAATTAAGGAAAGGATAAATGTTCACATGTGAGTAAAGCTGCGCAGCTACTATTGGTGAACAAATTTGAAAAATAATACAGAAAAAGATTGGACAGGTAATAAAAATAGTATTTTTAAGACTTTAGGTGCAAGTAATCACACCGACAAGGAGAGACAGAATGAGGATTATTATGCGACAGATCCTATTGCAATTGATGTCTTATTAAAAGATGGTGGTGTTACATTTGACAAACCTATCTGGGAATGTTCCTGTGGTGAGGGACATTTATCTGAAAGATTAAAGAGCTTCGGTTATGAAGTTCGCTCCACCGACCTGATCGATAGAGGTTATGGTGAAGGTGGAATTGATTTTCTTACATATAATCAGCCTTGGAATGGCGATATCTTAACAAATCCCCCATACAAATATGCAAAAGAATTTATTGAACATGCAATGACATTAATTCCTGATGGTTGCAGAGTATTTATGTTCCTTAAAGTTCAGTTCCTTGAAGGAAAAGCTCGTAAGGAATTATTTAAAAAGTACCCACCAAAATGTGTTTATGTTTCAAGTAGTCGTATCTTATGTGCGAAGAATGCTCTTTTTGATGAAATGAGAGCAGGTGGTGGTAGTGCAGTCGCTTATGCTTGGTACGAGTTTGAGAAGGGTTATACAGGTGATAGTAAATTAAAATGGATAAATTAATACAAAGATTAAATGAGGAGATGAGTAGTTGGGTTGGTGATTTAGTCACCAATTCCGACTTATCAAGCGAGAAACTATTAATACAATATTCATATGAGTATTGTATTAAAGAAGAAATTATTAATTATTTTTCAGAGAATATTATATCAGATGACTTTGAAGAGTTCTTACTGGATAAAGAAGATACATTGTCTTATTTGTACGTTGAGTATATGGAAGATGATACAGCAAATATTCATAACGAGATAGAAGGATTTGTAAGTAATCTCTGTTATCGGTTTAGAACACAATCTGAAATGCCCTAAAATCAAGGCTTTCAGAGGTTGAAAAGCCAAGTAAAACCACGTTTCCTTTGTTCATGAAAGTAGGTGATAGAAATGTCTGCATTTGCAGATTTAGGTATAAAAACATACGAAGATTACAGAAAAAACAAAAGAGATATATTTGATATTGTATATGGAATGTTTGAAGAATATATGGATAAACATCCAGAATTTGTCAAGCAAGCAATAGATGAATCTTTAAATAATTATGTAAGTATAGAAGATTTGGCAGTTGGTGACGCAAATGTATTTAGAGTGGCAAAGGAGAATAACAATGGGTAAATCATTAGAATTTGTAAAAGAGAGAATTGCATCGGGTCAGTGCAATGGTATGGAAAATAATAAATATGAATTCATGATTGAGCAGGATATGCGAGAGTTATTTACGGTTATTAGTTGCACAAAAGATGGAACAATTTTAGCAGATATCCCTTATCTTAAAGGTGACAAACCTTATTTTAATGTAATTATTAAGCATGATCCAGATGCAGATTTTGAATATTTCACAATGCAGCGTTGTAATTGTGATGGAACGTTTGTATTCTTTCAAGATTTAATGGGTGAGTGCATAGATAAAATGATTCATCTTAAAACCTGTAATGTAAATAAGGAGATTCCGAAAGATTTAACTGGATATTCTATTATCTATACTGTCGGTGATTTTGTATTAGCAGAAGAATTTGGAGATGAATTTGCAACTAAAGAAAAACCTTGGATGCAGAGTAGATTCACAGCTATGTTGCCAATTAAGTTTGATGTAGTGAAGAATGGAGAATAACAGTATGAAAAGATATAAATTAACCAGAAGTCCTAATCCAGAAACTCACGCATCTGGTGAAGTAATATTTGTAAAAGACGAGAATGGTAGTGAACTTAATGTCGGATTTAGCAACGAGTGTGATGCATTTGATTATATAAAATTGCAAGTAGAAAATGACAAAGAGTACGCTGATTATCTTAATAATCCAAATAAACATATCATGGATATGTATAATTTATTGGATGAATTTGACAAAAAGATGATTGAGCAAAGTCTTATACAAAAATATAGAAATGAGTGTATGTATCAATATTTTAGGTAGGTGAGAATGATGGGAAATAATACAACTGATAATGAAATAAAGCTTAAACCTTGTCCATTTTGCGGTGGGAAAGCTGAAATAAAGTATGTTCAGAGTGGTTGGAGTTATGAAAACACAGCTTATGTCAGATGTACAAAATGCGGAGCTTCTTCGCAGCATTTAAATATTACATATAGAGAAAAGGAACTTACCGATAAAGTGATAGATTTATGGAATTGTAGATATGGTGATGGAGAATAACAAAATGTCGGATTATTATGAAGATAAGGAAGATAAGTATGAACAAAAGACAGAAAAAGAAGTTATTTAAGCAGACACTTATTAAGGTTAGAAAACTGCATCCACAGAAGGGTGATGTGATTTGTTTTCAGCCTAATATTGATTATGTTGATTTGGAAATTATGTGTGATTTTTTGAGGGTATATGAAGATAATAAGATTTTTGGAGAAGCTAACCTTTCTATTGTTCCGTCAGATATTAAACATATATATGGTGGAAAAGAATTGGCACAAGTCTTTGTTGACAAGTTACAGAGTGTTGTAGATCAGATGGAGGAATAAGAACATGAGTAAATATAAGGTAAGTAATTATATTGCAAAAAAGTGGGAAGATATTTCAAAAGAGACTCCAATGTATAAAGCTTATGAATTAGGTATAGCACAGGGAATGGCTTGGAGTTATGAAAATTTAAAATCTGCAACAGATAAGAAAACAGCAGATAAAATATGGCGTAATTATTTAGATGGAACAGATGAATTATGCACCATTTTTAGAACAATTGTTAATTTATCAAATGATGATACCAATTCAAAAATTGAAAAATTAATGGAGAGACTATCTGAGACTAAGAAACCAGAAATGATTATGTCTGATGATGATAGAGATATGATTGAGGAGTTTCTTGAATATCTACAACATAAAAATGAAAATAAAAAGTCTAATTAAAGAAGCATTTCCTTGGAGTTTTTGAACAATAAAGAGAGAATATATAGGTGACAATAAATTATAAGGAGACATGTTTTATGAGTAAGAAACAGCAATTTAAGGGTTTGAAATTTAATTATTCCATAAATGGGAAAGGATTGAAAAGTAAATATAAGACAATTGAGGATTTCTTAAATACAGAATTTCCAAAGAATAACAACCCGTTGTCGCCTACTCTTGATACAGAGATTACAGGAATTAAATGGAATGGTAATACTATTTCTATTACCAATAAAATTCATACAGTAAGAGATTTGGTTGACTTATTAAGCAAGGAAAATGCAGAAAATGTTTTTATTTCAAATAAAGACATTAGATTACATGAGTTTAAACCAAAACATGACAATCTCATCAGAAAATCCACATATTCAATAGATGAGGTATACGATAAGGTTAAAGATGTTTTATTTGAGAAAGATAAAAGACTTGCAAAAATTGATTTTGATGGAGATTTGATTAAAGGTAATAGTCAAAGATACCAGACATTTTTTACGAAGGGTTGCAAATGTGTAGTCTGTGGTATCGAAGGAAAGTTTTTCGTAAAAGAAAAATTCGCAGACCAATCAACATATCATCTGAATTTGTATGCAGTTGATGATAATGGTGATGAAATTTTAATGACAAAAGATCATATTATGCCACATTCAAAAGGTGGTATTGATGATATTAGTAACTATCAAACAATGTGTAAGATTTGCAATGAAGCAAAAGGCAACAAATTAGAAGATTAAAGAAGAAAGGAAAAATAGAAAAGTTCCTATAGGATAAAGTGCGCACTACTTACTAAGGTAAGAGGAACTTATGTATTGTGCTTATATCACAACATTAAAAGGATTAAGAAAACATAGTAACGCTGATAGATTACAGTGTGTAGAAGTATTTGGGCAGAATGTAATTGTAGATTTGAGTTATCAGGAAGGACAGAAAGTAGTTTTCTTCCCGTCTGACGGTCAGTTATCACTTGAGTATGCAACAGATAACAACCTTGTAAGGAAGAAAGACGAAAACGGAAACAACATTGGTGGTTATATGGATGCTGAGAAGAGAAATGTAACCGCTATTAGACTTAGAGGTGAGAAGTCAGAAGGACTTGTATTACCTGTTGAGACGCTTTCTAAGTATACAGATATTTCAAAATTAAAAGATGGCGATCAGATTACAGTTCTTGATGGTCATGAGATTTGTCAGAAATATATTCCAAGAGGAAAGAATCGTTCAAGAGGTAATGGAAATAATTCAAATAAGAAAAATAAGTTTCAGAAAGAAACAGTATCATATCCATTTTTTGAGGAGCATAAAGATACAGCACAGCTTGCATATAATATGTCAGCTTTTAAGCCAGGAGATACAATTTATATTACTCGTAAGCTTCACGGAACATCAGCTCGTACTATGAAAACTGTTAAGGTTACAAAGAAGAATAGTAAGCTGAGAAAGTTCTTACATATGCAGCCAAAGGTTACAAGAGAAGTTTCTGTTGTATCTGGTAGCAGAAGAGTTGTATTAAAGGATATGACAAAGAATGATGGATATTATTCTGATAATAGATTTAGAAAGAAATACCACGATTTATTAAAAGACAAGCTTCCTGAAGGTGCTGAGATTTTCTATGAAATTGTCGGATATGTAAATGAAACAACACCAATTATGGGTTCAGTATCTAATAAAGGTGTTAAAGAAAAGGAATTTACAAAGAAGTTTGGCGACACTACGACATTCTCATATGGCTGTGAACCAGGTGAAAATGAGATGTATGTATATCGAATGACAATGACAACAGCAGATGGAACAGTTGTTGAAGTACCTTGGGAGACTGTAGAAGTATGGTGTGACAAGTTAGGTGTTAAACATGTACCTGATTTAGAGAAGTTTATTTTTACTACACCAGAAGATTTGAAAGAAAGAGTAAATAAATATCTTGATGGTATGCCAGCAGATGAAATCGGCAAGACACATATTGCTGAAGGTGTGGTTGTTCGTATTGATAACAGAGCAACATTTACAGCTTATAAGGATAAGGTGTTTGAATTTAAGGTAATTGAGGGAATCGCCAAAGATACATCTGATGTACCTGATATGGAAGAAGCTGAAGAATTATTTGAGGAGACTTTAAATGAATAAACCTACAATGTGGGTACTCGTTGGGCTGAGTGGTAGTGGCAAGTCAACCATTGCCACTCAGATTGCCAATGAGAATCCAAGTACAGTAATTGTATCATCGGATGCAATTCGTGAAGAATTGACAGGTAATTACGAAGACCAAGAACATAATGAAGAAGTGTTTAAAATTTTTCACGATAGAATCCGCAAGAATTTGGAGAATAAAATGAATGTAATTGCTGATGCGACTAATCTGACTATGAAATCTCGCAGAGCAATTATGATGAAAATAAATGGTTTAAATGTTAGAAAAGTGTGTGTGATTATTCCAAAGCCTTTTGAACAATGTAAAAAAGATAATTTACATAGAGAACACCCTGTACCTGACTTTGTGTTGGATAAGCAGATTAGAAAATTTCAGATTCCGTTCAAGGAAGAGGGTTTTAATGAAATTATTATTCATAATTTATTAAATAATTACGAACCAAATGATATTCCAGATATGAGAGGATTTAATCAGAAAAACCCACATCACACAATGGATTTATTTGAACACTGTAAATATGCATCAAGATTATTTTGTACAAAATATTCTTATCCTGCAAGATTCAGAATAGGTGCTTTGTATCATGATTTAGGCAAATTGAGCACACAAACATTTGATGAAAATGGAATAGCTCATTATTATCAGCATCATTGTTATGGTTCGTACCAATATATGACAGCTATGTATCATGTTGATTCTGATGTTGTCTTAGATACATGTTTCCTTATTAATTACCATATGATGCCTTTTAGTTGGGATACTGATAAAGCAAAGCAGCGTTGGAAAGAAAGATTTGGAGAATATAAATATAAGATGCTTTTAGATTTCAATGAATGTGATAAAGCGAGGTAAGTGTATGTGCAATCGTTGTAATTATGACTCACCTGATAATCAAATATATATAGATCCATTAACAAATGAATATTATTTGGATATTGAAACATTTGAATGGGATGAATACGATGATGATTTTGTTCATCAGAGAGAATATATTGCGTATTGTCCTTATTGTGGCAGAAAATTAGGAGAATAAAAATATGAAGATAGATTTAATCAAATTAAAATTTAATGATACTTGTGCATATAAATATAAGCCATTTACTTATTGCTGTGATGAAATTCAAAATGATAAAGCTATTGTATTTACAGGTGAGGATTTGGTATGTAACGATACTTTTGGATTAGTAGTAAGAGATTCAGATGACAATATAATTCCTCAATTTTGTGCTTCATATACTGAAACATTTAATTCTTGGGGAGACAAGTACGAACAGACAGACAATTATCCAATCCAGTTTTGTTCTCATTGCGGAGAGAAGATTGAGATTTCTGTTGCAGAGGAGATTGATGTATCGGATAAATACAATGAATTGACTAAGCAGCGTGAGGAATTGTGGAAGAAGTGTCAGAAAACAGATAGTAAAAAGAAAGAAGCCGAACTAAGAGAACAGGTTAGAAAGTTTGATAATCAGATTAGCGGTCTTTATTTGTTAGATGAGTGGAAAGGAGAATATTAATGGGAACATATTGGACAGGCAGTATTACAGTATATGATTTTGACAAATGTATTGATGCCTTGAAACAACGAAATGTAGATAGAAAGTAGAGTAATTAATATGAAAGCAGTTTATATACATAAAATATATTTACATTTAAAAATAAATGGAATATGGAAATATGCAGGTAGTGTTGGTGGCAGATGTGTCTATTTATATGGAGAAGTGCCTGAAAATAGAGCAGAAGAATTTAAAAATAAAGATACTGTATTTTCTGAATTGATTAAACGAAGTGGATACATTGAAAACTTTATAGGATATAAAACATTTTGGAGAAAAAGACTTTATATAGATTTATTTCCATTAGCAAATGGAAGAGTTTATAAAGATGAATTGGAAGAGTTTGAAATACAACATATTTATGAAATAGTAGAGAACCCAATTATTGAACAATTGGAAAAGGATCTTGGGTTTAAAGGATATAGTCAGTTAGTTTTTGATAGAGAGCAAGAATTAAAAAATATGTTAATTAGCAAGTGACAGTAAATTCAGGTTTATTGGCTTTAAGAAAGGAGAACATATGAGAGAAGATAGACTAAATTATATTGAAAAAGAGATTAGTAAAACACCACTTTATTCATTGCTTGGAGCAGATGGTATTGGTGAGTTGAAGAGTAGAATCATTGACATTATTTGTGATCAGATTCAGAAAGATTTGAGAGATAGTTCATATTATCTTATTAGCCCAGATGATGTTAATGAGACTCTTGAAGAGAATATTGTTCAGGAAGCTATTAATGAGTTAAAGGAAGAGTGGAAAGACAAGCTTAAAGAATATATGTCTCAGAAACTTGAAGCGATGATGAAATAACAGGAGGACATATGAGAACAATTTATATTGCGGACGATAATAAAGAATTTGATGACGAATTTGAATGTGAAAGATATGAATGGCTTTTGAAACATCCACATTTAAAGGATATTAAGTGTTATGACAAAGACGAGAATTTATTTGCAGATATTATGGACGATGATACATATAATTATTCTGTTAAAATTGTTGCTCCTACAGAAGAATGTGTAAAAGAATTGCACGATGTTGCTGAATATACAGGATTTACCTACTATTATCATATTACAGAACCTGGTACATGGGTATTCAAAGAGGATGATAATAGATCAGACGGAAGATTTGTAAAAGTTTAACTTCACAGGAAAGCAACATATCCTTGAATTATAGAGGTAATATATGAAACGAGAAAATTTAGGAAAAGCAACAAAAATTAATCAAGAAATCAAGAGACTTGAACAGGAAATTGATTTTCTTGACGATGCAAATATGAGAAGAACACATTCAATAGTTAAGGCGTTGATGCCAAAGAAGTATACATATAAAGGTTATTTTTGTTCAGAAAGAGACATTGACTGTATTGGTTCATGTATATATTTAGATCATAAAGAATGTGTAGCTCTTGCAGATTTTAAACGAAATGAAATTGAAGAATTACAGAAGCAATATGAATTATTGGATTCTGAATAAAAGAGAATAAGACATTGGAGGCGAAAACATAAGAATTATAAATCGTAGACTAAGTATTTTTCAACATGTGACACTTGTGAGTTTGGAGAATAATAAAAAAATTAAAGGAGAATATTAAACATGGAAACAATTTTAAAATTATTAGCAGAGAACCCAGAAAGTTTAGGAGAGGTAGTAAAGACATATATTACAAAATATAAAAAGCCTGTATATGATGTTCTGAAGGAACTTATGATCATTGCAAAGGATTATTCTGAGAATACTGAGTATCCTGCAATTCAGGCGAGAACTAAGAAAAATATGTTTGATGCATATATAAATGTTGGATTTACAGAGGATCAGGCATTAGCACTTATGATTAACGACAATATTCAGCTTATGAAGAATATTCAGAAGTCAGTTAATAATACTTCTGTAAAGAAGAGCAAGTAGTGGTTTCGAAGTAAACCAATCTTCCATTTGAAAATTTTTAATCGTATCTAAGCCATTTGGCTATGGGAATCCCAATTACTATAGAAAATCAGAAAGGAAAAAGTTAGGTAGCTACTAAGGACATGTCACTTTCTGGTAAGTGTAAAAATTGAAATATTTAGGTAGTAAAAATCAAATTGCAAAAAGCATAGTTCCTATATTGCAAAAATGTATTGATGATAACAATATAACAACATACATAGAACCTTTTGTTGGTGGAGCAAATATTATTGATAAGATTGAATGTGACAATAAGATAGGAAGTGATACAAATAAATATCTAATTGCATTATTGAACCAGTTAAAGAAAGATCCTTCTTTATTTCCAGAAGAATTTTCAAGAGAACATTATCAAGATGTAAAAGATGACTACAAAAATAATGGAACAAAATATTCGGATTGGTATAAAGGTCTTGTTGGTTTTTGTGGTGCATTTAGAGGAAAATTTTTTGATAGTTGCGCTTGCTATGATTATGAAAGTCAGGGGAAAATTAGAAATAATTATAAGGAAAGTTTACGAAATATTTTAAAACAGAGAAAAATATTTTAGATGTTAATTTTTCAGTAAGTGACTATAGGAAATACGAACCTTCAATTTATTCTAATTGTCTATTTTATTGCGATATTCCATATAAGGGAACTTACAATTATAATATAGAGTTTGATTATGAATCATTTTATACATGGGCAAAACAGATTTCAGAAAATAATTATATATACATTAGTGAATATGAAATGCCAAATGAATTTGAAATGATTTATGAGCAAAAGAAAAAGATGTGTCTACAGTCTCAAAGTGATAGATTCGTTGTTACAGAGAAATTATTTACATATAACAGAGAATAACAAATTGAGAGGTCACGAAAGCCTTGGAAAATAAGGCTTTTAAAACCTCAAAAGTCAAAGGAAATTTTTCTTTCTTGTGAAGAGTGGAGGTGTGAATATGTATCAAGAATTAAAAGGTGATGAAAATTTTTCAGATAAATACGCAACATGGGTTATAGCATATTGTTTAGATACAGATTCATTTTTTGTAACGAATCAAAGACATTTCTTTTGGGAATATAATGATGAATTCCAATGCGAAAACGATGCGGTTAATTATTTCAGAAACCATTTGAATGAGTTTAGACATGCTAGGAAAGAAATATTAAGTAATTGTGGTGGATGGAGCATTGATAAGGATTTGTTTTTAGAAAACACGAAAGAAAGGTTTTCAAATGCAAATAGGAGAATAATATCATGAAGTTGATTAACAAATATGCAAATTCAAGATATTCAAAAATGAATGAATATTATTGTGGAATCACAACAGAATTGGACAAGCTTGCTGGACTTGATCCTAATGGACACTGGAAACATTATGTGCTTTGTGATTATGAGGATGGTTGTTTGCCTATCAGAATTCCAGGCGGAACACTTGGAAGTATTGAATATGACGAGAATAAGATTATTACAAAAATTCATGTTTGCACTGATTATGTTGTGAAAACTTATCCTGATAATGTAAATGAACAACTTCAGAAGTTTATTGGTCAGAAGATAGAAATGGGAGACTAACATTATGGGACAGTTAATTGATAAAACAGTATTACGAAAAGAATTATCTAAGCTGCCATCTGAAATGGGATTTGTAAGAAAGTCTGATGTGATGCAGATTCTTGGTAAACAGGAATGTGCCTACAATATAAAAGAAGAGAAGAATAAAACTCTTGATGAAGTTCTAAATGCTTGTGACATAGAATGTGGATTGTACAGTGGTGATGTTAAGAATCTTACAAGACACGTTTTGATGAAAGTGTTGGATGGATTGAGAGAATAAATATTTGTAAACAATAATTTTTATATTATAGGAGGAAATAAATATGATAAACAATTTTTTAAATGGTATGTTTGGCAAGGTAGGAAGTGGAATGTGTAGACTTTCTATGAATGGTGGAATTGCAGTTAAGACAAATGGTGGTTATAAGACATATAACATCAAGACTGGCAAGCTCACAAACTGTAGTAACTTTGTATTTGATATTGGAGAGGAATTCTTCTTTATTATTCCAACTAATAAGGTAGAGAAGGGTGATATCATTCTTGTAAATGGCAAGCCAAGATGCGTTATTGAAGCTGATAAAACAAAGATCACAGTAATCAATTATGAGGACTCAACAATCGAAACTGTACTTCCTGAAAGACATGTATTTATGGGTAATACATATTTTTATGGCAAGATTGTTTCAATGTTTGGTAGTGACATTATCAAGGGTAAGAAAGGTACAAATAATATCTTTAAGTATATGATGCTTTCTCAGATGATGAAGGGTGACAACGGTTCTACTGGTATGATGAATGGAAACGGTGGAATGAGTTCTATGTTACCACTTATGATGATGGGTGGAAATATGGGAGACATGTTTGACGGAATATTCGACCTTGATATGAGTAGCAATGATGACGATGATACAGAAGTAGATGAAGAGGAGGAAGCATAATATGGGATGCGGTTCATGGACAAGAGATAGTTATGTAAGTTATTCAACAACAAAAGGTATGAGCGTTTCAACGGATGGTATGATTAGAGGTTCCTATTCTAATCAGGATATGTTTAAGGCAAAAAATATTGATTCTGCACTTAATCCTAAGAATGTTATTAGAGAGTGTTGTGATACAGAGGAGCATCCAAACACAATTCCTGTCATTCTTGCTTTAGACGTTACTGGGAGCATGGGAGAGGCTGCTGTTGAGGTAGCAAAGAAGTTGAATGTAATTATGACTAAGTTATATGAAAAGGTTACAGATGTTGAGTTTCTTATCATGGGTATTGGTGATTTAGCTTGTGATAGCTGTCCAATCCAGGCTTCACAGTTTGAGTCTGATATTCGTATTGCTGAACAGCTTGACAAGATTTATTTCGAGTTTGGCGGTGGTGGAAACAGTTATGAATCCTACACAGCAGCATGGTATTTCGGCTCTCGTCACACAAAGCTTGATTGCTTAAACCGTGGAAGAAAAGGAATTATTATTACAATGGGCGATGAGCAGTTAAATCCATATCTTCCATTAAAAGGTTATAGAAGTGGCTTAATTGAAGCAACAGGTGATAATCTTCAGGCAGATGTGGAGACAAAAGATTTATATAATGAAGCTTCTCAGAAGTTTAACATCTATCATTTAGATGTTGTTCATCGTCATAGATGGGATGAGGATGAGATTGAAAAGTCTTATAAGAAGTATTTTGATGATACTCATTTTAGAAGAGTAAATATGGACAGTATTACAAATGAGATTGTAGATATTATTGTTAATGAAGCAGAGAATAATGTAACAGATACAGCTGCTACACCTTCTAACTCGGAAGGAATTACTTGGTAGGATAGGAGATTTAAAAGATGAAAGACATTAAGATTGTATGTGGATCGAATTGGGGAGACGAAGGAAAAGGTTTAATGACAGATTATTTCTCACAGAAACCTAATAGTATTGTTGTTTGTTCAAATGGTGGTGCTCAGAGAGGACATACCGTAACGACTCCTGACGGAATCAGACATGTCTTTCATCATTTTGGATCTGGAACATTCAATAATGCAAGTACATATTTATCTGAGGATTTTATTGTTAATCCAATTATTTTTAAGCAGGAATATGATGAATTGATAAAATTAGGATATATACCAAATGTTTATATCAATCAAAATTGTATGCTGACAACACCTTTTGATATGATGGCAAATCAGATTATAGAGGAGAATCGTGGGAAAAATAAACATGGTAGTTGTGGCTTGGGAATTTTTGAAACTATCAAAAGATATAAATCTGGCATAACCGATGTAGATAATCATATCAGGGAATATTACTTAGAACAATTTGAAAGAGAGAACATTATATTAACAGATGAATGGTCAAGAATATTCCTTGATAATGGTATATTTGAACACTTTTTAGATGATTGGGATTTTATGAATAATCACTCATTGACTATATCAGATAATTATTTCTTAAATCAGTTTGACAATATTGTGTTTGAAGCTGCACAAGGTTTATTACTTGATCAGAATAATACCGAATATTTTCCACATCTAACACCGTCTAATACAGGTATAGAAAATCCCAAGAGAATAATTGAAAACGTTGAATGGAATGATGAGATAAATATTGAAACTTGTTATGTATCTCGTACTTATTTAACAAGACATGGTGCTGGTAAATTCCCATCTGAATGTAATAAGAGATTTATCAATGAGTATATGTTTGATAAAACAAATGTACCAAATCCATTCCAGGATACATTGAGATATGGAACACTTGATTTGAGAGAATTGTATAGTAGATGTTCCGATGATGTAGGAAATTTTGGAGACGAAAAATCAATCGCCATTACACATTGTAATGAATATGATTGGGATAATGATAAATTGATTGAATTATTCAAGGATTGGAATATTTATTATTCAGATGGCGAAACACATAATGATGTGAACTAAAAACAAGAAAGATTCGTTTCTTTTGGAAATAAGACTAAGAAAGGTGTGTACTGAATGAGAAGAAAATTAAAAACGATTGCAAGAAAAGTACATAATTTTATTGAACGAGCGAGGATGTCTGAATCGGATTATTTAACTATGAAAGAACAGTCAAATAAGTTTGAAAATATGATGTCATCTTGTGAATTTAAGTTAGACGAACCAGAATATACAGATGTTAAAGATGCAGATGGAAATATCCTGCATAGATTTAAAAAGTCTCAGTCTGCAAGTCTTAATATTAACATAGATGAAATGTTGAAAAACGGTGGAATTTTATATGATAAAGAAAGAGTCAAGTTAAATATTGAGTAAAAAGAGGAGAATAAATATATGAACACAAAAATTATTAGTGTGTTTCATGCTTGTGGTAAGACATATGCTTTTAAAAAATTAAATGAAAAAGGTTATAAGATTCTCGATAGCGATAGCAGTCAGTTTAGTTGGTGCTATGATTATAATCCAGTTAATTCAGATAAAATTGAAAAGTATCGTAATCCTGAATTTCCAAAAAATTATATTCAGCACATTAAAGAGAATATTGGGAAAGTTGATTATATCTTTGTAAGCAGCCATAAAGAAGTTAGAGACGCTTTGATTGAAAATGGAATTTATTTCACATTAGTTTATCCTGGCAGAAAGATGAAAGCTGAATGGGTTGGCAGATGTTTCTTGCGTGGAAGTGGCGAAAAGTTCTGTCAGCTAATTGCAGACAATTGGGATAAATGGATTGATGAAATGGAAGAAGTAGAAGGTTGTGATAGATATATTCTTGGCGAAGACGACTCTATTGATCCAGATGACTTAGATAGATATTACTACTTAGGAGAATTAATCGAAAAAGGATTGATTTAAAGAGCGAATAACAATAAGTAGGAAGTATTCTGAAAGAGTAATCAATCAGGAAAAGAAAGGAGAAGACAACAGAATGAACAGTAGCATTTTTGTTCCTAAAACGATAAATGTTGGATATCAAAATCGTTCAGGAACATACACAGGGAAGCTTGCTTATGTAATTTACTATGACGAAAAGGGAAAGCTGCGAAAAGAGACTTCATGGAATGGTTGGCGAGACAAGGATATTCCGAATGATGAATTTGATAATGTCCCAACAGAAGGATTTGTATTGAATAAGAAAGCTGGCGATTACTCTACAGGATGGGATCACAGACATGCTTATTGTAGAGTATATGATCCAAGAGGATTTGAGCTTGAAATTACCATTGAGAATTTGTTATACATTCTCGAAAATGCGAATTGTATCAAGGGTAAGGGACTTGAGGGAGAATTTATATATGGATGGGATGGTAAGGATTTAGTTCTTATGCCAGTTGAGTCACCTGACTATAAGCAGATTAGTGAGTTTAATAAAATTATCCATAATAATGAAACCATTAAAGCAAAAGATTTAATTATCGGTGCTACATATCTCACAAAAGATAATGAGAATTGGATTTATATGGGTAAATTTGAAGCTTTTGACTATTGGGAAGGAACAAATAAAGGTAAACATTTTTGGTTTTGGCATAATGGTATTTTTGAACATTATAAATCTTTACCAAAGAATAAATTTATCAAATGTATTGATAACAAATGCAGTGAAAAATATGCAAATATCTACAATAATTTAGAAAGAAACTGTGAGTATTCTCCATACGACAGTTCAAAAAATGAATATAAATATTTCACCTTTGATGAATTTAAGGAAACGCCAAACACAGACTATTGGAGAAGAGGGAATTTTATAAGCGAATATTACAATGGTTGTAAATATGAGTTTGATGTTCAGCCAATAGAAAAAGGTAAAGATCTATTTATTGTTCGTCAAAAGGAGAACATATCAAATAATACTTATTGGGGTTCTTATACAGAATATGTTGAAGTAACCGATATTTTTCCGACTACATCTAAAATGGTTAAATCAAACCGTTATCCATATAAAGACATAGAAGAAAAGCATATGATTCCAGTTACGTTAGAAAAGATTTTTGAAGTGATGAAGCCGATGTATATTCAAAAATATTTAGCAAATGGCAGAGAATATAAAAAGGAGTACGAAATTAAATGAGTAAAAACGATGACAGAATTTTAGAATTAAAGAAACAGATTGAGACAAAAAAGAAATCAATTTCTGAAAAGAAAATCAGATTTATTCCTGAAACAAATTGTGTTCTTAATATGGATGGAATGACAATTAATCTCAACGTGTGTTCAGATGATGCGTTGTTGTTACTTTTGATTAGATTGAATTCATATTTAATGTCTGCTAAGAATCTTAATATGACTGATTTTGAAATTTCAGGATACAGTGTGACAGCATGGATTAAAGATATTAAGAGTAAGTTAGAGGTATCTGGTCTAAAGAAAGAAGAGTCTGATTTGAAGAAAATGGAGAGCAAGCTGGACAAATTACTTTCTGATGATAAGAAAACAGAGCTGGAAATTGATGAGATTGCTGCTTTATTGAAGTAAAAGAGAGAATAATACAATAGGTAGTATATTTCATAAAAATACATACTATATATAGTAGTTAGATAAATTTAAACTACTATATATAGTAACAAAAAGGACAAGAAATATCGGTTTCCTTGTAACAAATTAAAAATAAGAAAGAGGTAGAAAATATGGCATATGGAGTAAAAGTAGGAATTAAAGCAAAAGATATTTATGATAGATTAACACCTGCTGAAAAAGAAAGATTTGAAGAGATTATTATTTCAGATGTGGATAAAACAGAAGATGAAGTAATTATTACTGCAATTGCTATTGAAAAACATAATTATGATGAAAATAAATATAAGGAACTTGCGGAAAAGGAATCTTGGGCTATGCAAAACATTGGAAAAATGAGTAGTTGTCCAAAGAGATCTCTGTAAAAGTCGCAGTAAATTTCGATTTCTTGCGAGGAGGTGAAACCGATTGGCAAAACGCCAAGAAACATTAGATATTGAAGCAGCACTACAAAAAGATACCAGAATTAAGAGAATATATGGTTGTGAGGAAATCACAATTGGTTTCTATAACAATGGTCATGGAAATGAAATAGTTGACTTTATGACAATGGATTCAAAAGGAATTATTAAATGTTATGAAATAAAGGTCACTATTCAAGATTTTAAGTCTGATGCAAAGAAATCATGGTATGGACATTACAATTATTTGGTAGTTGGTAAAGAATTGTGGAACGAACATAAAGACTACATACTTGAAAACACACCAAAGCATATTGGGATTTTAGGATCGTCTCTTGGAAGTTATCGAAAATGCAAAAAGCAAAATATATCGCAAGAACAATCAGAAATGTTGAAAGAAAGTATGATTCGTTCTATGTATTATAAAATGGTCAAATATTATAATGCTTCTGATTTAGATGAAATCAAAAGACTCAATAGTGGTATTCGCAAGTTAAAAAAGGATGCTGAGAATTATAGAGATAGAGCAGTAAAAGCGGAAAATCTGATTTACAGTTACGAAAATTATAAATCATATAATGACGGAATTGACGATTTTGATTTCAAACAGGCTGTTGAGGCAGAAAAGAAAAAGTATTTGGAGAATATAAAAGCGAGGAGAGGACAATTAAAATGACAAGTTACGAATTTGAAAAAGTTGCAAAGAATGCAGTAATTCAGACATTAAGTGAAAACATTAGTATTGACCAGTTGGATCTTGTGTGGTTTGCACATGAGTTAGGTTATAAGAAATGTACTATTTGGGGACAGCCAATGGGCGACAGATATGCAGAAGTTACTTATAACAGAGATAAAGATGAGATGTATGTAGATATTTATCGGAAGATTATCAACAACAAGATTTCATCTGATGAGTTCAATTTTGAAGCGTAAAGGAGAATATATATGAATGAAACAATTAATAATGAAGAAGCGTTGGAAGAAGTTAATCCAGTTGATGAGTATTTAAAAAATTATAAGGAACAGAAACTTGCAGAGTTTTGTGCTCAGAAGGACAAAGAGATTGAGAATCGTAAAAATGAGCGTCAGAAACTCATGGAACAGATTACAGATATGAAAGTTACGGTTAAGCAGCATGACGAAACATGGAAGAATATGGATAGTTTGTATGCCAAGATTAAGAAATTATCTGTAAATGATTATTTGAAGTTATATCATATGATGAATAACGATATTGCAGGAAATTACTCAACAATTACAACTGTACTTCCTGGTCATATTGGCATTAATAATGGCAATTGGTAAAATAAGAGTACATGAATCTGACATTTATTGACCAGATTGGAGATAAGGAGAAATAAAATGTGTTCTAGTATAGTAATTGCTTTGTTAAGCATATTTGTAATATTGAGTATTTTATTTGCAGGATTCTATATATGCTACAAAGCAGATATTGAAAATATATCTATTCTCAATTCTATAAAGAATTTCATTATTGATTTATTTAAAGATAGAAATATTTTAGGTAAATTTCTTTCAAGCGTTATATTTTTATTATCTATTCCAGGCATGTTATTTGTGATTCTTTTAGCAATAGTGGAAGTGTTCGTAAAATTATTTATAAAAATATGGAAATTAGGAAATAGATAAAATTTTGTCTAAAGTTAATTAAAACAGAGAATATATAGTTGGAGGTGAGAATGTGAATTATATAGAGTTCTTAAAATTTTCAAAGAGTGGCAAGGAAAAACAGAAAAACAAAAATACAATATATCCAGATAGCATATCAGAAAAATATTCACTGCTTGGAGATGATATTAGAAAACTTAATGATTTGGATTCTTTTGCAGATTATGTTGAATTTTGTATGAAGAGCAATCCTATTTTTGATTTATTTATTACATATGGTCATATAAGCAAGGACGTTAAAACTTATAAGGATATGACAGATGGAATAATGAATCACTTTATAACTTTTGTGTGGGAAGTCTTTTATATCCCATTAACGAATTGTTTTTATGAAGAAAAAATAAAAGAATGTGTAAAACATGGTATTGATGGTGATATTAAAATTCTCATCTAAGTAAACAAACTCTTAGCGATTCAGCTAACAATTTCCAATAAAAGTGAAAATCGAATAGAGAATAAATTATAGAAAGGATATAGGTTTTCTTGCAAGACAAACAACGTTGTACCTTTTTAAAGAAAAATGATTAATAGTAAAGAAGTTTTATATAGCAAGGGAAATAATGATGAGTGTATGACTCCTAATTATGGAGTTGAACCCATTCTAAAATACATACAAAAAAACGCAGTGGTTTGGTGTCCATTTGATAAAGAAGATAGTGAATTTGTTAAACAAATAAGGCAATTAGGTCATAAAGTAATTGCTACTCATATTGACAACAAAGAAGATTTTTATACATATGAACCCAATGAACATTGGGATTGTATTATAAGTAATCCACCGTTTACTAATAAAAGAAAAATATTTGAAAGAGCTTTATCTTTTAATAAGCCATTTGCACTAATAATGAGTAACACGTGGTTAAATGATGCTGCTCCCAAACAGTTGTTTAAAGATAAAGATTTGCAATTACTAATGTTTGACAAGAGAATGAAATTTATGAACAACGGAGAGATACAAAATAAAATAACGTTTAGTAGTAGTTATTATTGTTGGAATTTTTTACCTAAACAGATAATTATGGAAGAATTAAAAGATAAATAATTGAAAATTGAATAGAGAATAAGTAAGTGAAAGGAGTTCAGTGGAATTCACTGTTTCATGTGAATTTTGAGGAGGTGAAATGAGATGGAGAAAGATGGTAGAGATGTGGAAATGATTTTAACATATAAGCTAGAGGATGGTTCTAAATATGGGTTATCAACTGGCGCAAAACGAGGCTTTTGTACAAGAGAATTTTATGAGTTCGATAGTGTAGAAGAAGTTGAAACACTTATGCTTGGATTAGCCGACATGCTTAATAAAATCAGATTAGAGCATAATGGAAAACTCCCAAGGTGGTAAGAGAGAGAATATATAAGCGAGGTGAGAAAATGGCAGATTTTAGATTTAATGAAGACTTTGCAAATAATTGGAAGTCAGGTCAGATAGTTACTTGTGAAGAAAAAGAGGAAGGTTACTTAATTGATAAGGTGGCACTGATTGAAAAGGACGAACTTTTAAAACATGGTGAATTTATCACAATGAATGTTGAGATATTAGGACATATGCAGTCAAATGGCGTAGATGATTTATTCATGTATGATAGAGATTTTCAGCCAGGAGACACAGTGCAACATTTCAAAGGTGGTTTCTATAAGATTGTTGCCATTGGAACTAATACAGAGACAGAAGAAAAGATGGTTGTATATCAGAGTTTAAAGGATCAGAGAGTATGGATTAGACCATATGAAATGTTTATCAGCAAATTGGATAGAGAGAAATATCCAAACGCTTATCAGCCATATAGACTTATCAAAGTAAGAATTACTGTATAAATAGAGAATATAAGTGGTGGAAAATGAAGAATTTAGATACACAGCTATGTAAAGCAAAGAGCATTAGTAGTGGTTAATGGGTTTGTGGATATTATGTAAAATGTTTAGATATGTATGGTAAAGAAATTCATATAATATTTGAACCAGCAACACTATTCTATTCTCATGGTGAAACCGATGGTTTTGAAGAAATAGATCCAAAGACATTATGTAGATGTACTGGCAGCCATGATAAGAATGGCAAGTTAATCTTTGAAAACGACATTCTAAACGGAGAATTATATAATGTAGTATCTTATGGAAATGGTGAGAATGAATTTCTCGGAATGAATGTTGGTTGGTATGTTCAGAGAAATAACTTTGAATCATGGTGTGAATTAAATGATTTGGAAATGTATGAAGTAACAGGAAATATCTTAGATAATATCTAATCAGTCTTGAACGATTCAGTTCAAAAATTCCAAAAAATAAAATGTCACGAAAATTATATAAAAATCGAGACAAACAAGAGAATAAATAAATGCGGAAAACATTTGTATGGGTGGAAGAACAGCATACCCTTGGGATTGTACGCCCAAAAATCACTGATTATACATAGATGTTTACATAAATCAACTTCTGTGTTCCAGTCGTAAGACTGTTCAAATATAGTTATCAAAAAATTTTATTACATATTATAAGGAGGACATTTTTTAAATGGCAGAGACAACAACAAAGGAAACAAATTTAAGACAGGCAAATGCAAAGGCAACAGCAGTAGGTGTAGTTAGTGAGAAGGATCTGAAGATTGTAACAGAGGATGGAAAGAATAAGGTAACAGGTCATATTACAGTTAAGACTTCTGATGTGAATTTCGTTAAGTACAACGTCAATGTAAATGAGAAGACTAAGGCAGGAGCTGACAACAAGACTTATGCAGGTATTCAGACAGTAATGAATGAGTACAAGTCTATTGCAGAAGTTGGCGAGGAAGAGGCTACAAAGGTTAGAGTCACTGGTGATATTAGCCCATTTACAGGCAAGAACGGTGAGAAGATTGTATCTTACAAGAGCAATTTCTTTAATAGATTAAAGGCTGATGAAGAGTTTGAGCCACATGCAGAGTTCGCAGTAGAGGTATTTATTTCGGATATTAGTCCTGAACTTGATAACGAGGGAGTAGAAACAGGAAGACTTGCGGTGAGTGGCTGGATGCCTACATATAACGGAATTGAGCCAATTGATCTTGTAGCAGAGGGTGAAGTAGCACAGGCAGTTGATTCTGGTTTTGAAGTAGGACAGACAGTAGAGTTCTATGGAGACATTATTAATAACAGAATTGAGACTGTTACAGAGATTCCAGTTAAGATTGGTAAGCCAAGAAGAAAGGTAAAAGTAGATTACAAGAGCGATCTTATTATTACTGGTGCTTCTGAGCCTTATGAAGAGGGTATCACACCAGAAGTTCCATATGTTGCTGATACAATTAAAGCTGCAATTCAGGAAAGAGCAAATCGTCTTGAAGAAGCAAAAGCTAAAGCTCAGAGTGGTGCAAAGGCATCTACTGCAAAGCCAAGTGGCGCAGCACACGGTAGAAGTTTAGGTTTCTAATCTAACTTTGTTGTAGGTACGAATGAAATAGTTTGAAACATGTACCATTTTTATTAAGAAAATATTTTTAAAAATAAAGGAGAATTACATGAACGAATTAGATATTTTTAATCCACAGGTCAGCACAGTAGCAAAAGGTTTAGAAGGCAAGGTTATTCTTGTCTATGGTGGAAACAACTTAGGAAAGACTAAACAGGCAACTCGTATGAAGAAGCCATTCTATCTTCCATTCGAGGCAGGTCTTAATGCCATTCCTGGTGTTCCATATTGTCCTATTACAAAGTGGTCTGATTTCATTAAGATTAACAAGCAGCTTACAGATCCTGCAACAGTAGAGAAGGCAAGAGAAATGTATTCAACAATTATCTTTGATGAGATTGAAGCGGCTGCAAATTACTGTCAGGAATTTATTTGCCAGAAGTATAAAGCTCCTTCAATCGGAGAAGGAAATGGTGGATATGGACTTTGGAAAGAGTATGAGACTGAGTTCTGGAAACAGATTAACAAGTTACTTGGTGCTGGATATTGCTGTTACTTTATTGCACATGCACAGGAGAAGGATGGATATATTTCACCAAAGGCTGATAAGAGAGCGTTAGCACCTATCATCAATAATACAGACTTATGTGTTTATGTTCGTTCTAACGGTGTTGATAAAGACGGTAAGGTTGTTAAGTCTTCTGGTTTCTTAGCACAGACAGATGAGTTCTTTGCTCGTTCTCGTTTCGATTATCTTCCTACTACTTATATTGAGGAGTTCACTGCTGAAGCTCTTGAAGATGTAATTGTTAAGGCTATTGAGATTCAGGAGAGAGAAGAGGGAATCACAGCAGTTACATACGAGGAGCAGAAAGCACAGAGAACAGTTGATGTTAAATCATATGATGATCTCATGGACGAGCTACAGAAACTTGGAGAGAAACTTGCTGATAATGGATATCTTGAGGATTTACAGACAATCGTTGCAAATCAGTTAGGCGAAGGCAAGAAGGCTAGTGATCTGAAGAAAGGTCAGGAACAGCTTATTGAAGCAATCATTTATGATATTGAGAGTTTCATTGAGGAGAATAACTTATAAGAGGTTGATACATGGCAGCTCGAAGAAAATGCGTAATATGCAATGAGCCAATTGTAGATGAGGATGGCGTTCCATACAAGGGACGCTATGCTCATAAAAAATGTTTTAATATTGCAATCAAGACATTGCAGAAAGACAAAACTGAACAGATAGATAAGGTTGCTACAAAGAAAAAAGTCGGTAGAAAGGCTAGACCTCAAGCCGAATTAAAAGAAGCATTATCCGAAGAGGAATATACAAAAAAGCAACAGTATTATAAGTATTTAAGAAGTCTCATCGAAGGAGAAGAATTAAGTACAAAAGTATATGCCTTAACAGAAGATTATATCAAGCGTTATGGTTTTACATACGAAAGCATGTATAAGACTCTGGTTTATCTGCATGAAATCATTGAAAAGGATTTAACTGGTGATGTAATTGGAATTGTCCCATATTATCACACAGAAGCAATGCAGTATTATGAGTCAGTTGATAAATTGGAAGAACATAATGAAAGTATGGATATTTCAAATATGTACAAAGAAAAGACCATTATTGTTCAACCTAAAAGGAGAAAAATAAAACAGATTGATATTCAGTCAATTGGGAAAGAGGTGAAATAATGGCACATGAAGGACTTGTAGATAAAAGAGCATATTTGAATACGATTGGTTGTTTAATACAAGATTCTTCCTTAATAGATGATATTGATAGACCATTAGATAGAACTGATTTTAATACAGAGAACTTCTATGAATTGCTATTTGTTGCAATTTACAATCTACATATGCAAGGTTGCACCACAATTGATGAATTTAGTATAGATTCATATCTAAGCAATTACAAAGAACAGTATTCAATTTTTCAAGAAAATCAAGGTATAGAATATCTTTCAAATGCAAGAGATATGGCTACCATTGAGAACTATGATTATTATTATCACAGATTAAGAAAATACGCATTGCTTAGATATTATGAGCAAAAAGGTCTTGATACAAGATTTATTTTTGACAGTACCATTGCAGATACCTCAAAGATGGAAGCTGAACAAATTAAGTTTGACAATTATACTGAGCAAGACATTATTGAAATGGTTGAAGCGACATTTGTTATTAATCCCAATATGAAATATTGTACCAATACACTAAGTACAGATGTTCAAGCTGGTGACGGTATGACAGATTTGGTAAATGAATTGATGGAAGTTCCTGATGTTGGTTTGGCTTTGAATAACGAGGGATTGAATACTGTATCAAGAGGTGCGAGATTAGGATGTTTATTTATGAGATCGTGTCCTCAAGGTGGTGGTAAAACTCGTATGGCTGCTGGTGATGCTTGTAAAATTGCAGTTCCGTATTTTTATGATGTTGTATCAAAGCAGTATGTGTATACAGGAAATTGTGAGCCAACTACTATTTTCTCAACTGAGATGCCAGTAGATGAGATACAGACATTGTTAATTGCAGCCGTTAGTAAAGTAAATGAGGAACATATTCTATATGGTACATATGAGCAAGGAGAATTAGAAAGAGTTCAACAAGCCATTTCTTATATCGAATCTAGTCCATTATATATCGTACATATTCCTGATTTTTCCATTGAAGACATTAAAAACCAGATAAAAAAATACAACCGAGAATTTTCTGTTAGGTATTTTTTCTTTGACTATATTCATACTTCATTACGTTTAATGGCAGAAGTAAATAGTAAATCTGGAATGGGATTGAAAGAGCATCAGTTATTATTGGTATTTGCAACCGAATTAAAGACAATCGCTCAACAGTTAGATGTGTTTATTTATACTGCTTCTCAGTTAAATGGTGAAGCACAAAATGCACAGTATAAGGATCAGAACTTGTTAGCTGGTTCAAAAGCATTAGCGAATAAATTAGATATGGGTGTTATTTCAATGGCTCCCACCAAAGCAGAGAAAAAGAAAATTGAATCAGTGTTACATAAAATGGTTAATATGCCTGTGCCTAATATGTGTCATTGGGTATACAAAGTCAGACGAGGAAGATTAACACGAATCATTATTTGGACAAAAATTGATTTGGGTACTATGACAGAACAGTGTTTGTTTGTAACGAATTATGATTTTGAGTTAATTGATATGGATTTTACAAAGATTGAGCAGGTAGAAGAGAAGATTAAGGAACATTCTGTATTGCTATCTCAAGTACCTGATAATCCGATTGATGAAGAACAGGAAGAAGAACCAACTGATAAGAAGAGTTGGGGAAATTGGTAAGTGAGGTGAGGGTATGTATTTAGACAAGGATGCAATTCTTAATTCACTTACTAAGGAAGATATAATAAAAATTGTTACTTATTTTGGCTCTAGTTATCCAAAAACAGATAGTAATGGCGATTTAATATTCCAGTCGGTATGTCACGGATCAGATTCGTGGAAATTGTATTATTATCACGAACCAAACGAGGATAAAGGGTACAAAGGAAGAACTTTTCATTGTTACTCTAAATGTTCAGATAGTTTTAACGTTGTTGAATTAGTAATTAGAGCCAATAGAGTTAAAGGAAAGACAGTTACATGGTATAAGGCGTTACATTTTATTGGGCAACTTACAGGAAAGTTAGCTGTTACAAGTGCTGATGAGATTGAGAAAGAAAAGAATCGTATTAATGATTTTGAATGGATTAATCGTTTGAAGTCAGTAAAAAAGAATAGACGTGAAGTACCTACATTGTCTGAAATTAGCGAAAATATCTTAGACACATTCTACTATGCACCTCATGAAGATTGGTTAAATGACAACATTTCTCGTGAAGCTTTGAGCAGATATGAGATTGGTTATTATGGATTGACCAATCAAATCGTAATTCCACATCGAGATAAAGACAATCGGTTGATTGGAATTAGAGGTCGTTATCTTGATGAATCTGATATTGAAAGAGTAGGAAAGTATGTTCCGCTTCAAATAAGTGGGAAGTTTCTTAGTCATCAATTAGGTTCAAATCTATACGGAATCAATGTTACCCAAAACAAAATTAAATCAATACGAAAAGCAATGCTGCTTGAGTCAGAAAAAGGATGTATGCAAAATTATTCATACTTTGGAGAAGATTCATTTGCAGTAGCAACTTGCGGAAGTAATATTACTGTCACTCAGCAAAAATTATTATTGCAATATCTCAAATGTGAAGAAGTGATTGTGGCTTTTGATAGAGAATACCATGATGCACATTCTTTTGAAGCAGAGATTTATTATAACAAACTTGTAAAAAAAGTAGCAGGATTAGTGCCATATTGCAAAGTTTGTTTGTTGTTAGACAGTGAGAATAGATTGCCTTATAAAGCCAGTCCTACAGATATGGGGAAAGAAACATTGTTGAAAATATTAGATGAGAAGATTGTTATCACAATGGATGAAGTTAATAGAGTGTTGAAAGAATCAAAGAAGGAGAAGTAATTGCAAGAATTAAAAGATAGAGTAAGACCTGTAACTGATAAGGACAAAGGGTTACCTACATTTTCATATAGTAAAATTGAGGTTTTTAAAAATTGTCCTCTTCAGTATAAGTTTAAATATATGGATAAGAAGTATTCACAGGATACTTCAATTGCACTTGAGTTGGGTAGTCTGTGTCATTACGTACTCGAAACCAAAGGCAAGATGATTGCTTCTGGTCAAGCAGTAGATTATGACAAGTTAAATAATATTCTACAGAATGGAGTGACCGAAACAGACGAAAAAACAAAAGAAGAATTATTAGGTGTAGCACAGCTAAGAAGAAAATATTTTGAAGTATGGCACGAAGCTGATAATGCGAGTGGTGCTTCATATGAAGAAAAAATAAAACTATTTGATAAAGTGTTACACGAAGAAATGGAAGATACTACTTGGCAGCCTACATATTTTGAAAAACCTTTTGAATTTGTATGGGATAACAAAGTTATTCTAAAAGGTTTTATTGACCGAATTGATGTAAAGGATGGTCAGTATAGAACGGTTGATTATAAGACTTCCAAGAAAATATATGATCAAAGTAAATTGGCAACTTCATTACAGTTTGGAATTTATGCCTTGGCAATTTTAAACGAATTTGATGAATTGCCTATTGAATCGCAGTATAGATTCATCCTTATAGACGATGAACAATATGCTCTTACAAAAGGATGGGAAAAACGTTTAATCAAAGCACTTGATAAAGTGTTTGGTGATATTGAAGCAAGTGAGAATAAAAAATTATTTATTCCGAAGCCCACGCCATTATGTCATTGGTGCAATTTCTGCACAACAAATCCAGAAGCAACTATTTATAAAAATGAATGTGAATATTATTCAAAGTGGACACCAACTCAAAAGACATTTGAAGTTAATAAAAAGTGGAATGCTTTGGAGAATAATACAGAGAAGAAAAGAAAGTTGGTATTTTAATGACAGAAGAAAAGTTGAAAATGATTGAGCCTATTTATGACTCATTTGAAAATGAAGATATTAAAGATTTCTGTAAACTCTTGGTGTCAGAACTTCCTTTGTATTGGTGGGAAGTACCTGCCTCGTCTACAGGCAAGTACCATCCTGCATACGCATTAGGCGATGGTGGATTGATGAGACACAGTATTGCAGTTGTACGATTCCTTAATTGGTTTTTCAGTCTTGAGCAGTATCAGAACAAATTCACAGACAGAGAAAGAGATTTATTAAGATGTGCTGGTTTAGTGCATGATGGCAGAAAATCAGGTGCAAGTGATGATGTAAAGGAAGTGTTTACAGTATTTGATCATCCGTTGTTAATGGCAGAAGCGGTTAGAAAGCACAAAGAAGATGCAGTTATTTCAGATAAAGAAATTGAACTGATTGCTAATGCGATTGAATCGCATATGGGACAATGGACAACCTCAAACAAACCAAAAGATGCTGGAATTGTGCTTCCAAAACCATCAAATAAATATCAGGAGATTGTTCATTTGGCTGATTATCTTGCTTCACGAAAGCCGTTAGACATGGAGTTTGATGAATGGAAGAAACCTGAGTTACCACCTTTAGATACTTATGTGTTGAATTTTGGTAAGTATAAGGATGAACGTCTTGTGGAGGTAGCACAAAAGGATAAAGGGTATATTGATTGGTTGAAAGAGAATTATGGAAGAGAACCAATCAGAAGCTTATTAAAACAGTTATAAGAGGAGGATTTGAGTGAGTTTTTTTGGAGTACATAACCATAGTGCAGAGGGAAGTAATTTAAGACTTCGAGATTCTATAAATAAAGTGCCTGAAATGATTGAGTATGCTCACTCATTAGGTCATGCTGGCATTTGCTTTACGGAACATGAGTCTATCACTTCCTCTTTAGATGCACTTAAATACTATGATAGTCACAAGGATTTAGAAGGATGGGAGAATTTTAAAGTTGTTCTTGGTAATGAGATATATTTGTGTACAGAAGGTGTAACTGCCGAGAATAAATTTAATAATAGATATCCTCATTTTATTTTAGTAGCATTAAACGCTCATGGGCATCAAGGCATTAGAGAATTAAGTACAAAAGCTTGGACTAAGAACTCTTTTATGCATGTCATGATGCGAGTTCCTACCTATTATAATGACCTTGAAGAAATGATGGCAAGCTATAAAGGAGATATTGTCGGAAGCTCGGCTTGTCTTGGAGGAGCTTTACCGCATAGACTTTTACAGTTTCAGGATTTAGAAAGAGCAAATCCAAAGGAATATGAAAAAATATGGCAGTCTTGTAAAGATTGGATTGCATATATGAATGAGATATTTGGTAAAGGATACTTCTTTTTAGAGTTGCAACCTTCTCATATGATGGAGCAAATCTATGTCAATCATAAGTTAATTCAGTTATCAGAAGAGACAGGTACACCATATATCATTACAACGGATGCTCATTATCTTAAAAAAGAAGATAGACAGATACATAAAATCTTTTTGGAATCTCAAGAGGGCGATAGAGAAGTAGATGATTTTTATTCTACCACTTATATCATGAGTGAAGAAGAAATTCATGAATATATGGACGAATACTATGGTCACGATGTAGTCCAAAAAGGATTAGACAATACAATGCTTATATATGAAAAAGCAGAATATTACAAACTCACAAAAGACCTCGATATTCCGTACATTCCACTAAATACTTCTGAACCAAACAAAGAGTTGTATGAAAAGTTTAAGAATCAAATCCCTTTATTAAGTGAGTTTTATCATTCTGAATATGATTGTGATAGGCATTTAGTAAGAGATATTGTTGCTTATATTGACACAGATCCTTATTACCAAACAGACGAAGCTTATGAAAAAATAAACGAATGTCTTCATTATATAAAGGATTCATCCGAAAAAATGAAGGTTCGTTGGTCTAAATATCTTCTTCAGATTGCTATTGATGTACAGATTGCTTGGAGTGCAGGTACATTAGTAGGGGCTGGTCGAGGTTCTGGTGTAGGTTTCTGTCTATTAAATATTCTTGGTATTACACAGATTAATCCATTAAGAGAAAAAACAAAGACGTATCCTTGGAGATTCTTGAATCCAGAACGTGCTTCTGTTTTGGATATTGATATTGATATATGTGGTTCAAAGCGTGAAGCAGTTATTCAGGCTATGAAAGATACATATGGAGAAGATAGAGTTAGTAAGGTTATGACATTATCAACTGAAAAGAGTAGAAGTGCTATCTTAACAGCAGCTCGTGGTTTGAAGATTGATAATGATATAGCTCAGTATATTAGTTCATTGATTGTAGCCGATAGAGGTCAATTAAGAACTTTGTCACAAATGTATTATGGTGATGATGATAACCCACCTGTACAAGAATTTGTTACAGAAATGAATAAATACCCTGAATTATGGGAAGCTGCACAGAAGATAGAAGGACTTGTCAATGGTGTAGGTTCACATGCAGGTGGAATTATCTTAGTTGATAGACCATTTACAGATACAACAGCACTTATGAAAACAAATTCAGGTGATGTTATTACTCAGTTTGATTTACATATGTGTGAAGATTGTTCTCTTATTAAGGTCGATCTGCTTTGTATTGATGCTTTGGATAAAATGCAAGCAGAGTTGGAACTGCTTTTGGAGAATAATGTAATAGAGTGGCAAGGTTCATTGAAAGCTACTTATGAAAAATATATTGGCGTATATACTTTGGAACGTAATGCTAAAGATATGTGGGAAATGCTTTGGAATCACAAAGTAATGTCATTCTTTCAGATGGAGAAAGAGAGTGGTGTACAGGCGGTTGCATTAGCAAAGCCTGCTTCTGTCGATGAATTAGCAACCATTAACTCAGTATTGCGACTTATGGCACAGGAAAAAGGTGCTGAAACACCATTACAGAAATATGCTCGTTTTAGAGAAAATATCCAGTATTGGTATGATGAAATGACTGAATATGGTCTGACACAAGAAGAACAAGATATTCTGAAAGATATTATTGGAGTATCATTTGGCATCTGTGAAGCCCAGGAGTATTTGGTACTTTTAACAATGCATCCGAAGATTGGTGGTTTCTCACTAGCTTGGGGTGATAGGTTAAGAAAAGCGGTTGCAAAGAAGAAACCAAAAGAGTTTTTGCAATTACAAGAAGAGTTCTTTGCTAATGCGAAAGAGAAGAATTTATCAAAGAATTTAACGAACTATGTGTGGAATGTGCTTATTTGCACCCAGCGAGGGTATGGATTCAATAAAAGTCATACACTAGCCTACTCAATTATAGGTCTTCAAGAGCTGAATTTGTGTTATAAATACAGCCCGATTTACTGGCAGACAGCGAATTTAATTGTAGATTCTGGCGCAGTAGATGAAAATGCAGGTGATTCTACAAATTATGGAAAGATGGCAGTAGCAATAGCGGCTGTTCAAAAAGAGAATGTTAAAGTAGAACTTCCACTTATTAACTCAGCAGACTTTGGTTTTAAAGCAGATGTTGAGAACAATCGTATCATTTTTGGACTAAAGGGTATCAATGGTATAGGCGATGATATTGTACAAGCAATTATTCAGAACAGACCATTTAATTCTATGGAAGATTTCGCTCGTAAAATGCTTGATACAAAGCTTATTACCAAATCAAAAATGGTTCAATTAATTAAAGCTGGTTGCTTTACAGAATTGCACTCATTAGATAGAAAAGAAACAATGCGTTGGTATTTAAAAAACTATGCTTTTACTCCAAGTGACAAAATTACAATGCAACAGTTCGCAAAAATGACAGAATTGGGTATTATTCCTGAATCATTAGATTTAGCAAAACGTATGGTTAATTTCAAAAAATATGTTTTAGATGATGAAGGATTGTATGAAAAGCATATAGACGAAGGAAAGAAAGTACCAAAAAGAGGATATCATGATGGTTATTATATTCTCGACAACAATTCTCAGCCTTTCTTCAAGGAACATTTCACAGAAGACTCAGTAGTTAAAATAAAAGGAGAATATTATATCGTATCAGAAAAATTGTTTACTAAAGAGGTTGATAAATACATTCAGCCATTAAAGGATTGGTTTGACAATACTGATACATTAAATCTCTATAATGAAGCTTTATTTAAAACTGTTTGGAATCAATATGCTGATGGTACATTACCTTCTTGGTCTATGCAAGCATTAAGTTTCTATGATGGTGAGCATGAATTGGAGAATATTAATGAAGAACTATATGGCATAGTTAATTTCTTCGATTTACCAGAAGAACCGGAACCTTACGATTATTACACTCGCTATATTGATGGTTCACCAAAGAAAATGCCTAAATTTAAGATTTCAAGAATAGCAGGAACAATTATCAATGCTGATAATTTGCATTGTATGGTTACACTTCTTACAAAGTATGGTGCAGTACATGTGAAGTTTAATAAAGGTCATTATGCATTTTATAATAAACAAATTTCAGCAAAGCTTGATCCGAATAGTGATAAGAAGACCGTACTTGAAAGAAGCTGGTTAAGTAGAGGTTCAAAGATTGTTGTGGCAGGAATCAGAAGAGACGATAGTTTCAGACCAATGATTTACAAAGACACAATTTACCAGCATACAGTAAATAAAGTTCAAGAGATACATTTAGATGGTACACTGCTACTTCAATCTGAAAGAACAAAAGTTGATTAAAAGGAAAGTGAGGACTAATGGCATCAGAAAATAGAATAAAAATTATATGTAGTGTAGAGAGAATACGATTTTATAAAAATGAATTTGGAATTGCTGTTGTCTCAGTAGATAAGGTCAAAGAGGGTAAACCTAAGACCGACAAATTCAATCAAATCATAATCAAAGGTACAATGCCACAGTTGGTTGAAGGTAATCCATATGTATTAGTGGCAGATTATGTAGAAGATCCCAAATGGGGAGGACAATACAATATCATATCAATCTATAGTGCCATTACTTTTAATGAAAATGACAAAGTTGGACAGAAGAAATTCTTGTCCACTTTGTTTACCCCACTTCAGATTGAAAATATGTATGATGCATTGGATGATCCATTTGATTCTTTGAAGAACAACAAAGCAGAAGATTTGGTAAAGGTCAGAGGTTGTGGATTAGACACGGCTGCACGATGGATTGAAAGATTTAATAGAAATATCCATTTAGCAAAAATCTTCTCAGAGTTGGAGCAGTATAACCTTACGAACAATATGGTGAATAGATTAATGGAACGATATAATTCACCTGACTTAGTTGTTGAAAAGGTTAAAAATAATCCATATATCTTATGTAATGAAGTAAAAGGAATTGGTTGGAAAACGGCAGACAAAATAGCTCTTGATAGTGGAATGGAAGAATTTTGTTCTCAACGTATTAGTGCTTTTATTTACAAATATCTTGAAGATTCTGGTCAGGATGGTTGTTCATGGATTACACCCGATGAGTTAATGGGGGCAATTATTGATGAACTTGGCGAAGATGTTCCTGATATGAATATTACAGAAGCAATTCATGATATGGGTGATGAGCTGTGGTGGAATGAAGATAAGACACAGATTGGTCTTAGAAAATTCTACAATATTGAAGATAAAATTGCCAAAGAATTAATCCGATTAAGAGATGCAAAATCAGAGATTACATATGGTGATTGGGAAGATACAATCAAGCATGTCGAGCATAAGAATGGTTGGCAGTTTACAGAAGAACAGCGAATGGGTGTAAAAGAAGCACTTGAAAACAATGTGGTTGTTATTCATGGTGAAGCTGGAACAGGTAAGAGTTCATCCGTGTCTGCTTTTCTTGAAGCATTGAAAGATTATGTATATGTACAGTGTGCTTTATCTGGTCGTGCAAGTTCTCGAATGGCTGAAATCACAGGAGAAGAAGGATATACAATTCATAGATTACTTAAATATCCTTGTACTGATGATGGGGGGAAGAATGGTTTTACATATCATGATGAAAACCCATTGGATGTTGACATTGTAATCGTAGATGAGATTTCAATGGTTGATGCTTATCTATTCTATTATCTTTTAAGAGCAATCCCTTCAGGTGCAAAGCTTATCTGTCTTGGAGATATGGGACAGTTAGAGTCAATTGGGTGTGGCAACATTGCGTTTGATATGATCAATTCGCCTGAGATTCCTACGGTATATCTTAGTCAAGTACATAGACAAGCAGCGGCATCAGCCATTGTGACAGAAGCAAGACGTATTCGTAAAGGAATACAGATTGTAGAAAAAGACTGGGTTGGTACAGAGACAAAAGGAGAATTACAGGATTTATCATTAGATTGTTATTCAGATAAGAGTAATACTTTCTATAAAATAATGCAGAGATTTTCAGAAGCAATGAACACAGAGAACTTCAATGTTATGGAAACCCAGATACTTGTTCCTGTTAAGAAACAAGGTGATGCTTGCACTTATAACATCAATAATACGATTCAAGATTTATATAATCCAGAAGACGCCAATAAAGAACAGATTGAGGTTGTATCACAGGGCAAAGTAACAATTCTTCGAGAAGGAGACAAAGTTATCAATACACAGAATACATACAAAACCAATCCACCTATCTTTAATGGTAATCTTGGTATTATTAAAAAGGTATTTCCAGAAGATAAAGCAGTGCTTATTTCATTTATGGGTATTGGAGAGGTATATGTAGAAGGAACACAAGTTAATAGTATTGAACTTGGTTATGCAATTACGGTTCACAAGTCTCAAGGTTCTCAGTTCGATCATGTTATTTTCGGTATTGATTTTTCATCATATTCCCTTTTGACAAGAGAATTATTATATACAGGAATTACAAGAGCAAAGAAAAAATGTGATTTGGTTGCTCAAACTGGTGCTTTGAGAATGGCTATCAGCAAAGAGGGCGTAAGTAAGAAACAGACTCACTTACAGCAGTGTTTATATGACACAGCTCATCCAAAGTTAGTATTTTAAGAGAATAATACAGTAGAGGATTTCTGGAATGCCCATAAATAGGGCGTTTCAAAGACTCAAAAAGCCAATGAAAGACGGATTTCATAAGGAGGTAAAATAAACTATGAAATATAAAATTAGCAATGCATACATAAATGTAAATGGTGAAGATATTGCGGTTGGTGTTGCTCTTGGAGAAGAGGATAAACCACAGTCTCCATTTAGAACGGAATATGTTACAAATTCAGAGTATGAAAAGGGGTTAAAAGAATTTCGATACGGTAAACAACAAATTGGAGATTGTGTTCATCATTGTATAACACAGTTTAAAAACTTTACTGCTACATGCCCAATAAAACAGAAGTGGATTGATGAATTAGAAAAAATGGGATACGACATATCAAAATTGAAATATGAAATTGCAGAGTAATCGATGGATTTACTAAGGAGGTGACAACAATGGCATATTGTCAGAGATGTGGTGAGTATTGCCAAGACCATTATACATATTGTAAGAGATGTTATTTTGAACTTGGGCAACCATTTGGGAAAGCAATAGAAAGACCTCACAAATGTAGAAAATGTGGATGCACTATATATGGAAGATATAACTATTGTTTATCATGTGCTCAGAAAAAGGGTTTTATTAATAAATCAAATTATTAAAATAATAAAACGACTTTCTTTTGAAGATTGGAGGTAATAAATGAGAGTAGCATTAACAGGTCATAGACCTCAGAGATTAGGATTACCAGATGATGAGTTAGATATTAAATGGACAAGAATTGGTCATTGGATTTTTAATCAAATACTTGATGTGTCTGATGTTTATTGTGGTATGGCAAATGGCTCTGATATTTTAATTGGATTAAATACTTGTATTATTAAGGAGAGATACAGAGCAGCTTCGCCAGAATTAGAGAAGAATAGAAATTTAAAATTACATTGCATATTACCATGTAAAAACTACAACTCATCTAACAAATATTACAATAAGTTAAGAGCTGAAGCTGATGAATGGGTTGAATTATCAGATGAATTCTATAAAGGCTGTGACAATGTAAGAGATCAATATATGGTTGATCATTGTGATGTACTTCTTGCAATTTGGGATGGAATTAAATCTGGTGGTGTTTGGTCAACAATTCGCAAAGCACAGAAAGCAGGTAAGAAGATTATTTACTGTCCAAAAGAGATTTTAGAAGGAGAATAATATAGTAAGTAAGAATCTTTAGAAGATGAAAGGAGAATATATTAATGAAAAATATCGCAATAACAATTGCTTATGCGTCTGCGTGGATTGCAACATCAATAGCAGTAATTTTTGCAATTAAATATACAGGATCTATTTGGTGTCTCTGGGCGTTATTGTTTCCTGCTTGTATTAACGCTAGTGTTGATATCAGTACGAGCGATAAAGGTGATGACAATGAAGAAGAATAAACCATTATTTCATATGAAGATTAAGAGAAAGTAGGAGGATTAAATGGGAACAATTACAATTTTAACAGAAACAACTAAGAACCCAATTACATTAATGGGTGCAAGAGCAGGTGTATGTTGGGGAGCAGATGTTTCTAATAATGAAAAGAATTACAAACGAGGTTTAGATTGCATAAAATCAGGACATGGACGTGTGATGGAATATGTTAATGTGGAAATGATTATTGACGGATATTCAGCAAAAGTTCTAAGGGAATATTACACACATATAGGTGGTTCACCAACAAGATTACAGGCAAGTACAAGATATATTAATTATTCTAAAGGGGAAGGTTTTACATATACAACTCCAAGCTCCATTGATAGTAATGGATATTATCTTGTATGGAATGAGCTAATGAAAAATATTAATGATACTATAAAAATGATGATTGATGATGGAATACCTGTGGAAGATGCGACAATGGCATTACCATTAGCATATTCATCAAAAATGGTAGACAAGCGTAATCTTAGAAATTTTGTCGATATGAGCAGACAAAGAATGTGTAGCAGAGCTTATTGGGAATATAGAGAATTATTCAAAGACATTTGCAATGCATTAAGAGAATATTCAGATGAATGGAAGTGGATTGTAGATAATCTTTTTCATACAAAATGTGATGAAGTTGGATATTGTACAGAAAGTAAATCGTGTGGTAGAAAACCGAAGAAAGAGGTATAGTTATGGCATTTTATATTATTTCAGGCGAAGAGTATGAAGAATACAAAGAATTAAAAAAGAAAAATAAACCAATGAGAAAATTGCTTGGATATGATAAATGTTATTGTCCTATGTGTAATTATGTGGTTGATAATTGTGTACCTCGACAAAACTATTGTGACAAGTGCGGACAGAGGTTATATAAGAGATGGTATAAGAAAAATAAAAAGAGGTGATTAACATTAGAGATCCAAATAGATTATATAATTTCTATAATGAAGTGACTCGATTGCAAGTAACTTATATGCCAGATTGGAGAGCAGGACAGTTTTGGCTAAATTTTTTGGGTTGGTTACAAAATGAAAAGAGAGTTGATGGCTTCTTTCCAGAAGAAGATAAAATGCTTACATACTTAAAAGAATATTGCGGAGAGGAAGTGTAGAATGGAAGAAGTAATTAAAATTTTCAAACAGATACAAAATACAAATAGTACAAATGATAAGAAAGCTATTATTGCAGCGAATAAAGATAATGAGCTATTCAAAAAATGTCTAGTATTTCTGCTTGACTCAAATGTAGTGACTGGTATCAGTGATAAGAAATTAAACAAATTCGTTGGTATGTCAGGAACAGAATTGAACTCTTTTAAAGAAGTTATAAAATACTTATCAGATTTTAATTCAGGTAGTGATATGGATATTGGAACTATACAAGGATTTATCGAAAATCAGCCAGAAAATCATCAAGACTTTTATAAACAGATGGTTACAAAGAAGTTTCGTCTTGGCTGTGATAAGAAAGTTGTAAATAGTGTAATTCATGGTTTGATTCCATCATGGGACGTACAACAGGCGTATCCTATTTCTGATAAGAATGAACCTAAAGACGGTGAATGGTTTGCTTTATCTCAAAAACTCAATGGTAATAACTGTGCATATTATAAAGGAAAGTTAATTAGCCGACAAGGTAAACCATTTACAGGTCTTGACCACATCATTAAAGATATTGAAAGATTACCAAAATATGAAAATTATATGTTTAATGGTGAACTAATTCGTAAAAATTATGATAATCTTTCCGATAATGATAACTTTCAAATTGGAACTGGTATTATCAATTCTGATGAATCTGACAAGTCTTGTATTAAATTCGTAATCTATGAATGTATCCCAAATGAAGAATTTGAAAATGGTGAGAGTAAATTAAAGTATAAAGCTCGTAGAGAACAAGTATTGAATCCATTAGCAACCGCAATTTCTCGACTTCAGACAGATAACCTCGAAGTTGTACCTATTATATATGAAGGAACAGACAAATCAGTTATTCAACCATTACTTGACAAAGCGGATGAAAATGGTTGGGAAGGTCTAATGCTCAATAAGGATACAAAGTGGAAGAATAAACGTAATAACGGAATCCTTAAAGTGAAGTCATTTAAACATGCTGATATACTATGCACTGATATTGTCGAAGGCGATGGTAAATATAAAGGTACTCTTGGTCTTATCAAATGTGATTACAAAGGACATGAACTTGGTGTGGGTTCAGGTTTTACTGATGAACAACGTAATTATTATTGGAATAATCCTGATGAGATTGTTGGAAAAATTGTACAAATTAAGTTTAAAGGTGAAACAAAAAATAAAAATGGTGGAATTTCGGTTCAATTTCCTATTTTTGAAATCGTAAGAGAAGACAAATCTGAACCATCTTATAATTAAAGAGGTGATTTTATAATGCTTATATTAACTGGAAAATCTGCAAGTGGCAAAGACACTATAACTAATATCTTAATAAAAAAATATGGCTTTAAAAAATTAATAACATATACAACTCGCCCAATGAGAAAAAACGAGATAAATGGTGTTACATATCATTATATTTCAGATGAAGATTTTTTTAATAAGGTTGAAAATGGATTTTTTGCTGAATGGAAAAAATATAAAACAACTCAAGGAATTTGGTATTATGGTTCTGCTATAGAAGATTATGCAAAATCAGACAATAATACAGTAATAATACTTACTCCTAATGGTATTAGAGATATTAAAAAATTAGGCTTTAAAGATATAAAAATTTTTTATATCTTTAGCGATAAGGATACTATTAAGAAGAGGTTAAGTATCAGAGGAGATAATCCTGATGAAGTTATTAGACGTATGGAAAAAGATGATGAAGATTTTAAAGATATAACAAATTTAGTTGATGAAACTATAATGAATACCTTTAACAGTAAAATATCATCAGTTGTAAATGAGGTTTATTCACTCTACAAAAAGAGAATATAATTATATACAACAAAGGAAGTGATAATAATTAGAATCCAAAGAATAATTTCTATATCAATATGTATTTGTTGGTCGGCTATATTAGGAATAGCTTTAATAGATAAATCTAGTAATAAGTCAACACTAACAACTAATAATACTATTAATATAGAAGAAACAAAAATGCCAATTGCAGGTATTAGTAAGTATATAACGGATATAGTATCAAATCCAAATATAAGCTTACAAGAGTCTGAGCCTGAAATTGACGAATCCGAACAAGCGACTGAAGATTGGCACATAGGTTATACGAATGCTTATGTAAATATCAGAGCTGCCCCATCTATAAACTCAGAAGTATATACAGTTTATCCATACAACATGGAAATATCTTATACACCATACGATTCAGAATGGTATGAAATAAAATATGGTGTCTCAAAGGCTTATATAGCCCTTCAATTTGTTTCAGACAATAAAATAGACTACGTTGAAATTAAAATGCCTAATAATAATGGTTTTAAATCCTATATGGATTATAGAACTATAACAGATAAAGAAAGCTCACAATATTTGTTACAAAAAGATGCTTACTCTGGTAATTATGGTATTAGAGAAGTGAGTGGTAGATATTGTGTGGCATTAGGTACATATTTTAATTTGGAAATAGGAAGATGTTTTGATCTAGTTTTAGAAGACGGAACAAGCTTACCTTGTATAGTTGGCGATATCAAAGCTAATAAAGATACATTACCTGACAATATAACAACCGCTCACAATGGATGTGTGAGTGAGTTTATTGTAGATATAAATGAACTTCACAATACTGCTAGGATAAATGGAGACATTTCTTATTGTGAAGAAAATTGGGGATATAAAGTTGTAGCGATTAGGGTATATGATAATAATTATTTTACGGAGGAATAGTATGGAAACAAGAATAGAAAAGAAGATAAAGTTTAAGAATTTTGAAGAAGTTGCAAATTTTATTGATGATATGACTTTAATAAATACTGATGTAGATGTAATCAGTAATAAATACATAGTGTCTGCAAAATCTATTATGGGTTTACTAACATTAGATTTAAGTAAGACTTTAGATGTTTTTTTCTATGGCGATGAAGAATCAGAGGATTTTAAGAAATTTATTGACATAGTTGAAAAATATGCACCAGAAAGGAATTAATTATATGTATATGATAAATGATAACCATATAGACTTATATAACGTTACAGTAGGCGATTGTATAGATTTATATGAATTTAAAGGTGTAGTTTCAATTCTTAGTGATGGAATGTTGCTTGGATTTGAAAAAGACAGCTGTTTTGAGGGTAAATAGGGTAAAAATATGACAATATGTACAGACAAATGCACTTCTTGTGTTAATGGAGAGTTAATACAGAAGTCAAGGGCAGATATAAAAATACGTTGTGAAGCAAAAGATAAACTTCTACCTTATGGGTGTAAAGTAGAATGTGAATTTTTTGAAAAGAAAAGGGGAGAATAATATGGGTGTAAATATAATTATATTAATTTTAATAGGTATTTTTCTTTTAAATTGTTTGTTTTGTTTTGCAATGTGTAAAGCAGCATCAGATTTTGATGATATTTCAGATTTAAAAGAAAGTGAGGAAAATAATTATTTTACCAATAATGACAACACATTCATTAGCTAGAGAATTATTGGAAAAGCCTGACGGATTCGTGACTGCAACTATTGAAGGTAAAGAATTTGCAGTCACAGGATTCCAAAGAATGGCAACTTGTGCAAATTATGATGATACAAGTTTATATTGGACTTTAGTGTTAAGTGAATGCGAAAATAATAAAAATAAAAAAGTAGAATGTGTAAAACCCTTGTAAATTATGGTTTTAAAAAATACTAATAAAGGTTGATTTCTTATGGAATTAGGAAAGGAGATAAAATTTGTACAATGTAATAAAAAAGGATGGTATTATAGAGCCTTATAATGAGCAAAAGATCATTGATGCTTGTAACAAAGCTGCTAGACGTGCCATGTATGAGTTATCAGACAATGATTATGCACAGATTTTGAACGATGTATTAACAAAAATAGATGAAAGTTACGATGAAGATACAGATATTGAAATTTACGATATGCATAACATTGTAGAATCTGTTTTGGAAGAAGATTTTCCAACGGTTGCAAAAATGTATAAAGAATATAGAAACTACAAAAAAGACTTTGTGCATATGATGGACAAGGTATATGAACGTAGTCAGTCTATCAGATATATTGGAGATAAAAGCAACGCTAATACAGACTCAGCGTTAGTAGCAACAAAAAGAAGTCTTATTTACAACGAATTAAGTGGAGAATTATATAAGAAGTTCTTTTTAACCCACGATGAGAAACAAGCTGCAAAAGATGGATATATCTATATTCATGATAGAAGTGCAAGACTCGATACATTTAATTGTGATTTGTTTAGAGTGGGCGAAGTTATGAAGGGCGGTTTTGAAATGGGTAATATTTGGTATAATGAACCAAATTATCTTGATACTGCTTTTGACGTAATGGGAGATATCATTCTTTCTACTGCCGCACAACAATATGGAGGATTTACAGTTCCAGAAGTAGATAAAATTCTTGAACCATATGCAGAAAAATCATATAAAAAATATGTCAATGAATATAAAGAAAATGCTAAAGAATTGCTGAGAGAATTGCACATCTCATTTGTAGAAAAGGCATTTAATCCTATCATTGATAAACTTGCAAATAAAAACTCAACAAACAAAGTTCAGCGTGACTTTGAACAAGGGTGGCAGGGTATTGAAATGAAGTTAAATTCTGTTGGATCAAGCCGAGGGGACTATCCTTTTGTCACGATGACAATTGGTTTAGCCACATCTACTCTTGGTAAAATGGCTGCTATTTCTCTTCTTAAGGTTCATTCAGAAGGACAGGGTAAGAAAGGGTTTAAACGTCCTGTATTATTTCCTAAGATTGTATTTTTGTATGACAAAAATCTTCATGGAGATGGTTCAGCTAAATATCCAAGTGCAGACGTATTTAATGCTGGTCTTGACTGTAGTAGTAAGACAATGTATCCAGATTGGTTATCATTAACAGGTGATGGATATGTTGCAGAAATGTATAAGAAATATGGAAAAGTAGTATCTCCAATGGGCTGCCGAGCTTTCTTATCTCCATGGTATGAAAAAGGTGGTATGCATCCAATAGACGAAAATGATAAACCAGTATTTGAAGGACGTTTTAATCTTGGTGTTGTTTCTCTTCATCTTCCTATGATTCTTGCAAAGGCTCGTAGGGAGTCTAAAGATTTCTATGAAGTTCTTGATTACTATCTTGAATTAATCCGTGGATTACATAAAAGAACATATGAGTATATTGGTGAATTGAGGGCAAGTGTAAATCCAGTTGCTTTTTGTGAAGGTGGTTTACTTGGTGGTAATTTAAAGCCAACAGATAAGATTAAAACAATTCTTCCACCAATGACAATGAGTTATGGAATTACTGCATTGAACGAATTGCAAAGACTTTATAATGGCAAATCTATTCGTGAAGACGGACAGTTTGCATTAGAAGTTATGCAATACATCAACGATTATACAAATCGAATTAAAGAGGAAGACCATATTTTATATGCAATTTACGGTACTCCTGCCGAATCGTTGTGTGGTCTTCAGATTGAACAGTTCCGCAAGATTTATGGAATCATTGAGAATGTATCAGACAAGCCTTATGTAAGTAATTCGTTCCATTGTCATGTTTCGGAACAGATGTCACCTATTGAAAAACAGGATAAAGAAGGACGTTTCTGGAATTTATTTAATGGTGGAAAGATTCAGTATTGCAGATACAATCTAGGATATAACAAAAAAGCTATTAAAACACTTATTCTTAGAGCGATGGATAAAGGTTTTTATGAAGGAGTAAATCTTGCTATGTGCTACTGTGAAGATTGTGGATATCAGCAAGTAGAAATGGATATATGTCCTAAGTGTGGTAGCAAGATGATTACTAAAATTGACAGGATGAACGGATACTTGGGATTTACAAGAGTACATGGTGAGACAAGATATAACGAAGCTAAGAATGCAGAAATTGCAGATAGAGTTTCAATGTAAGGAGCGTGATTCATATCAATTATCATAATATTACACATGATGATATGAACAATGGAGATGGTTTGAGAGTCGTTTTATGGCTCTCGGGCTGTTCTCACCATTGTTATAATTGTCAAAATCCTCAAACATGGAATCCTGACAGTGGTATTCCATTTGATGATTCAGCAAAACAAGAGATATTCAACGAACTGTCTAAAGACTATATATCAGGCATTACCTTCAGTGGTGGTGATCCACTACATGAAAATAACCTCGATGAAGTCTTAAAGTTAGTCAAAGAAATCCGTATTTCCTTCCCTGAGAAAACTATCTGGTTGTATACAGGGTTTAAATGGGATGATATTATGTGTTCTTTTGCAGGATTACAAGCTGATCACGTTGTATCAAATGAGAAAGATATTGAAGCGTGGGAAAAGAGAAGAGAAATAATTTCGCTATGCGATATTCTCGTTGACGGGGAATATATAGATGAGCAGAAAGACCTTACATTGAAGTGGAGGGGTTCAAAAAACCAAAACTGTATTGATGTAAAGCAATCTCTTGCTCAGAATAAAATTGTTTTATATTGCAATTAAAGGAGAGGAGTAACAAATGCCAAGAAAAACATTAGCAGATACAGAACTACCTATTGAAGAAACAGACATAGAAGAAGGTACATTACCTTTCTTCTTAATAGATGATGAATATGGTATAGCCTGTGACCAATATTGTTATATGCTATGCAAAAAGAAACGTGCAAATAGAACAATAAAGGACGAAGATGGCAAACCTAACCATATAGAGTCATATTGGTCTTGGACACCTTTTAAGTATACAGGTACATTTCAATCTATTATGGAAACATATGTAGAACAGAAGGAACGTGGCTTAAATAAAAGAATAATTAAATCCAAAGATTTTAAGGAAATACTTGAAACATATAATAAAATTCATAAAATTATATCAAATTCATTAGATGTAGAAGGCTTAAACAAATCTTTTATGTCAGTAACAAGTTTACTAGACCAAAAAGAAAAACTTTTACAGGAAATATCAGAAGTACACGAACTAAAGGAAGACCTATTAAAAGAGTACAACGAATTACAAGCCTTAATAAAAGAAAAACGAAAGATTATTGTAGATAAACACAAACCATTAAAAAATTAGGAGGAAAAATACATGGAGACTATTAAAATTAAATATTTTGATAATGAGATAGATAAAATAGAAAAGATTAATAAGGGTGATTTAATTGACCTTCGTGCAGCAGAAACAGCAGAAATGAAAAAAGGCGATTTTAAATTAATTAAGCTCGGAGTTGGTATGAAATTACCTGATGGATATAAAGCCAATCTTTACCCACGTAGTAGTACATATAAGAATTTTGGTATTATTTTAGCTAATAGTGTAGGACAGATTGATAATAGTTATAGTGGGGATTCAGATGAATGGAAATTCCCTGCAATAGCATTAAGGGACACAGTAATTCATAAAAATGATAGAATATGTCAGTTTGAAATCCAGAAAATTCAGCCAGAGATTACATTCGAGGAGGTAGAACATTTAGATGAAGAGTCGAGAGGTGGCATTGGTAGCACAGGAACAAAATAATAACGATGAAATTGTTATATATAATACAAAAGATATTCAAAGAATTTTAAAAATTGGAAAAAATAATGTATATGAATTATTCAAGCTACCAAATTTCCCAGTAGTTCGAATTGGAAAGAAATATTTAATTCCAAAAAATGAATTTGAAGAATGGATAAGCAATAATATATAT
>ENA-OURQ01000111-OURQ01000111.1-human-gut-metagenome-genome-assembly--contig:-NODE-111-length-89978-cov-22.306562_pt1 | contig 89978 bp, 85 predicted proteins | sample MGYA00242105_ERZ508999 | MGnify/ENA primary metagenome ERZ508999 (study PRJEB26280, sample SAMEA2338771) | human gut metagenome | biome: human gut; feature: human-associated habitat; material: faeces...
TTCTTTTTTGGAATTTCAGGGTTGTCATGTTGTTAATTTTTCAAGGTTCTTTATGCTCTCGCCTCTCAGCGACAACTTCTATATGTTATCACATCTGAAGTTCTTTGTCAACAACTTTTTATCTTTTTTCAAGATCTTTTCAGTTGCTGATGTCTGACTTCTTCGGCGACAACTTTTAAATATTACCACACCGAAGTGTGTATGTCAACAACTTTTTCAGGCAATTTATAATCATGTCTCAGTGACATATTGACCTGATTCATTGTTTTCACTTGCCGGTCACGACCAGCAAGTGACACTATACTAAATATTATCCAATATGTCAACAACTATTTTCAAAAAAATATTCTTTTTGTATACAAATGTCAATATTTTACTTTCATCGATCATTTTCATCATATCTGTTCCCCAGCTAAACGCAGAAAAAAGCGTGATTACAAGCATCAGCCCCCATACGATGAGTATTGACTGGGCAAATCCAAACACAATCCCCCCAGTCTTATCTATTCCGCCAACCACAGGTATCACACTGACCAGATTAGAAAGCGCCAACGCTATTATGAGCCCCAAAGCAACCAGTAATACTGTTGTTATGTATGCAATTCCACTAACTACCATATCCGTCAGATAGTCCACCACATCCTGTACATATTCAGACAATGTCTCCTGGCCTTTTCTTATACTGTCGCTGCTTCGTATATAATTTTTTACGATCTCCGGAAGGTCTGTATTCTCAAGATACCCTTCCTTTCCATATACTGACCCCTGTACATCAAGTTGATCAGCATTGAGCCCCAACTCTATCCTCTGTCTGACCTCTTCTCTTATACCTGTATGCTCACAGATAAAAGTCCTTACATATGGATTTAGTAAATTTGCAAGCAGAATAGCCCCAACTATCCCTATTGCACTGAGCGCGCTCTTAAGCAGTCCTCTGTGATATCCCAGGAGTGCGCACAATAATACGATTGCAAGGAATGCAAGTAACATAAGATTCATAACACGTCTCCTCTCACTAAATCAACAGATCTGCAATTGCATCTATTTACTATCTACTTTAAAGCTATTATCTGCGTTTCACTTTCAGATATCACTACATACTCTTCTTTGTTTGCATCCGGAACCACATTGACAAGCTTCTTGGGAAACGAGTATTTGAATTTGGTACTTCCATTCAATCTGAAAATACTACAGTCCATATCTCCCACAACTATTATCTCATCCTGAGCCGCATATATCTTGTCATATGAATCCGAATAGCTAACCACAGACTTCTGGCTTCCGTTACTTCCATATGTGTATATCTTATATTTTGAGTCAGAGCCAGAATCAGCCAAAGCTATATACCCAACACAGGTAGAATTATAAAACACTCCCTGCATCTCTCTGCCTTCCAGATCTATGACAGTTTTCTCCTTTGGTTCCTCCACCATAGTATACAGCCTTATATCCTTATCGCCAAAGCAGGCGATGGTATCGTTGTCGATAAACTTCACCGTAGGATATAGCGAATCTTCTATAGTATATGAATCCATAAGTCTGTCCGCATTTTTATTCTGTCCCACCGAACCAAAATTGTACGCCGCCAACACCGTTTCAGTCTTGACGCCATTCACTCTAAGATAGCTTACTATTAGTTTTACACCATCATTGGAGATATCTATATCCAAAGGATATCCATCCTTATCTATAGATGCCTTCTTCTCATATATCTTCTTACTGTCCTTATCATACTCGCTTATATATGAACCATCTTCCCCAATGAGAACAAGGCAGTAAACTCCCTGTTGCGCTATGTCAACATTTGCAATATCATAACTCAGCGTCTGACGACTCACCTCTCCCTCAGTGGTAAATATGTATACATCCTTGCCATTCATATCCGCAACTATGGCATAATCACCGCACACTTCTGCTTTAGGCATCTTCATAGCATAGCTGACATCCCACTTCACCGTGCCAGTTTCATCAATATATGACGCTCCATCCTTTGTAACCTTGAGGACATTTCCTGCAAACACAAAATAATCCGCTATATTGTCTCCGGATGTCTCAACCGATTTGACAACATCAAACCCGTCATACGTCTTTACAGCACTATACCTCATATACGATATGCTCAGTCCGACGGCAATCACCGCAACAGCCACTGCCACTATGACACGCCCTCTTTTGCCCATAGTGCGCTTTACTTCTATTACATTATCCACCGAATCATCTGCACACTCATCATAAAGAGCCTTTACTGATTCATCTTTTTCTTCGTGTTTATAATTCTCTTTTTTTCTGTTCTTATTAAATAAACTCATTACACTCATCCTCTGAAATTATAATCCGTTAGTAAAATCTCTCACCAATAAAAATTCTCCCATTACGCTCAGATTTCCTCTCAGCATAATGAGTATTCTTCATAAAAAACACGCTAATTATAGCATTTTTACTCTATATATGGAATAACTATTTTCTGCCCCTCGTATATGGGGGTGTCTATATCCAGTTCATTCACAGTGGCTATATAATCGGCCTTAGTCTGATCACCATACATCTTTATCGCAATACTTACCAGGGTATCCCCGGCCTCCACGATATATATATTCTGACCAGAGTCCGCTGCTATAACATCGGCTGTATTTTCTGTGATATTTTCTGTGATATTTTCTGTGATATTTTCTGTGATACTTCCTGAGTCAGGCTGCGCTCTATCCTGGGATGTCTGGTCTGCTGACTGAGTTTGCTCTGTCTGTGCATCTCCCTCCTGTGAATCTATCTGCTGCATATTCACATTTCGCTTGGAGCTTCCCTTATTTATAACACCTGACGGTTCGTCTGCACTTCTGACGTCAGCATTGTTCATGAACACCTGAACTTCCCCTCCATTTTTTCGCATCACCACATCCCCCAGCCTATCAAATGTGGACGGTGACACACACCATAGGGCCCCCAGAGACACAGCACACACGACTCCGATGCCCGCAGCAGTACGTACAAATCCGCCTCTTCCCTTCCGGTGGTCCTTCGTTCTACTGCGCTCCTTCTCACGGAATGTCTCCACCACGGTCTTATCCTTTATAGCGACTGCATCCCTCTTCGACTCCGTCGCATCATTTTTTCTGCTTATTATATAGTTCTGCATTTTCTCATTTCGAACATAGTATATGTAATATCCCTTTTCTCTCACAAGACTGCCATTTTCATAATAATAAAACGCCTCATCGCACTCGAGGGAATCCATGAGAAACAATATCTTATCATCCCCTGGGAAATTATCCCTGTGCAGCTTTTTCATCTGCTCATTTATATTTGTCGAAAATCCCATTCTGGATAAAAACCAGCCGACTATAACCAGATCATCAAAATATTTGTTTATCTCTGAATACAAGCTGCTCCACACGCTGTCATCAAAGCTTATCATCGAGATATCAAATTCGAGATTCTGCGCATCCACCGCACCGCTTATAAACATAACTTTTTCGCCATCTTGACGGTATATCCTTCCAAGCAGTATCGCCCCTCTGCACATCATATTTCCCGGGGCAGCAAGTTTTCTCAGATACGTCATCACATAATCTTCTATATATATCTTGTAATTTCCTGGAGCATTTCCCACCTGTCTGATATTCTTTGGGAGTTCATATTTCTTTCTCCCTGTGTCACTGTTTTTTTCTCTCTCCTCATCATATACTATCTCTATCATACATAACTTACCTCCCGAATTTTATTTTAGTAGTCTGTATGATAGCATCCATCCTATCTTTTTTTTAGGAAATTCTGTCACCGGAGGCTTTTATTTTATTGACTTTTTCTTTTTTATATGACTTTTATCATCACATCAATTTCTCAGTTATTAAGCCAAAGATGTGTAAACTTTACATTGTTTGGAAATAATCTAATATTATAGAATCAAGGCAGGTCTACCATATGAATATAACCGATCGCAGAAGAATGCTCAGGCGAACTGAATATTACAATCCCACAATCACTTCATCCGCGGACGATATGTCCGCCAGAATGTGCAAAATATTAAAGTCCCTGCGCAGTGGAGATAGGAGCACAGTTGTTCTATGCATAGGAACAGACCGGGCAACAGGCGATGCTCTTGGCCCGCTCGTAGGCAGCTTGCTTTCCAATTCCCAGTGTGCCTACAGAGTATATGGCACATTGCAGCACCCAGTCCACGCTCTCAACCTAAACGATACGATAAAGAAGATATATACAGAGCACCAATACCCGGTTGTGATCGCCGTGGACGCGTCGCTCGGGCACAGAACAGATGTGGGGATGGTAACTCTCACCAAAGCTCCGCTTCTTCCCGGTATAGGTGTAAATAAAAAACTCCCGGCAATAGGCGACTTGTCTATTACCGGGATCGTTAATCTGTCTGGAAAACCAGGACTCAGTCTTCTGCAGAGTACAAGATTGTATACTGTAAACAACATGGCGCATTACATCGCCGACGTCATCATGCGGACCGAAGCTTCCACATAGGATCTGATAAACCATAAACTTAAATTATATACGGTTGTATCAATCCTCTCCCTTGTATACTTCTATAGCCCCCGACACCGTACTTGCTGTACCTTCTTCCATAATGGATATAAGATCTGTAAGTTTTTCTTCTGTACAAAGATCTTTTCCAAGAAATGTGACATAGCTATCAGTGAGATGACTCCGCATATCAGCCAGCTTGCTCTCCATTGCATTGATCTTCTCCTCAAGAGACTTCAATTCCTCCTTTAGGGAGTCTATCTTTGGCTGTCTGCGGCTTGTTATCTCTGCCACAATCACCTGCTTCGTTTCATTCTCAAACACCTTTATGGCTTCTATCTTGCGGTTGCTGATATCTTCTCTCTCTTCTTCAAGTTCCTTGAGTCTATCATCATACTTTTCGAGATTGTAAACACTCTCATCCTTGTCTCTTGTTATAGAGTTTCTTATGGCTCTGATCTGTCTGTCATTTGCTCTCACCTTATTTCGTATCTGTCGTCCCTCGCGTACAACATCCAAGTTTCTCACCTTCGCCATATTGAACACAATGAAATAGACAATGAATTCAAATATTATAATAGAAAGTCCTATAACCACATATACAAGCTTATCCACTCCATCCGCAAACACTGTATACGAAAGTGTCACAGAAACCAACGCCGGGATACCAAGACAAAACAGTATTATAAGCAAAATAAGCCGTATGATCTCCCCTGCGCCGCTCGGTGCAAACATGCAGTAAAAGAATCCACTATTACAGAACGCTGATACATGATTCTGTTTGAACAATTCCTTTGCCTCAAGTCGCAACTGCCTGTTGTCCTCATTGAGCGCGGCTGTCTCGCTCTCTATCCTGTTTCCCATGCGTTCAGTCTTCTTTTTGTCTTTCTTGGATTGAAGCTTTCTTATATTTGCACCGTTCTCCGCAAGTCTTGCATCATATCCATCTTCTATCTCTATTTTTCTATTTTTGAGTGTTGAACCAACCTCGTCCGCCAGACCTTTCTCTTCCTGGGATAAACTCCTGGAAGTACGCTTCTGAAGCGCCTTTGCCTGGTCAAGTTCATCCTCCATATCATCTATAGCTGTCACCAGCTCTCTCGCCTTTATAAGATATTCCTGATTTTCCTGGAAAACATTTTCTGTTCCCATACAAACCTCCTTATATCGCTTCCAAATTGTACATACATTTTAATAATATCAAATAGCTAGACATTTAACAACAGCTTTTTGCAAATTCAGACATATTACAATGTTGTATCTGTGTATTCTGAAAACAACATATTTTCCATTTGTCGAACGTAAAATGCCCTTTTTTCATGCAATGCCTCTTTTTCACACTTTATTCAATTGAACTTCAACGGATTATCGCCTATAATTAAATGTAGTCAGTTTGTTACTCAAACTTATTATTTGCATCAAGGAGAATTAACATGAATATTTTATTTTTTCTGACACCCAAAAGTGAGGTTGCATATATTGAGGATAGTTTTTCCCTCAGACAGATACTTGAAAAAATGGAGATACACCGCTACTCTGCCATCCCTATATTGTCAAACAATGGCGAGTACGTTGGAACTATAACAGAGGGCGATATTCTCTGGTATTGCAAAAAGAATTCAATGAGTGCACTCAAGACCGCCGAGACGATCTTTCTGAGTGACATCCCAAAGAAATTCGAGTACGCCTCCGTATCGATCAACTCAAACATGGAAGATCTGATAGCCCGTGCAATGGCTCAGAACTTTGTCCCGGTCGTAGACGATCAGAATAAATTTATTGGCATCGTGACACGTAAGGATATCATAGGCTACTGTTATAAAAAACTGAAAACCATGCAGTCAGATTGATCATTTTTGATCACAGATCTAGACACAGCTCACGAAATAGCCGTTATACAACAGCAAAACCGGAAGCCTTTACATACAAGGTCTTCCGGTTTTATTATTATATTATCGCATATACGATCTGGTTTTATAATTTACCTGTTCTATTCACTGCGCTTACAAGTGCATGTACAGAGGCATCGATGATATCATCCTTTATTCCTGCCCCCCATACAACACTGCCGTTTTCAATCTCAATTCCGACATAAGCCACAGCCTGTGAGTTGGATCCAGTCTGAAGAGAATGCTCCTCATAGCATACGACCTTAAACTGTATATCAAAATGCTTTTTAATGGCGTTGCTGACTGCATCAAGACGTCCATTTCCCTTGCCATGATACACCTTCTTTTCACCATTCTTGAGAATAGTGATCTCCGTTGATATTCCATCTCCCTGAACAAAATGGTTCTCAAGCATCTTTATAGGTCCATCAACATTTACATATGTATTCTGGAATATATCAAGAACTTCCTTAGGGCTGAGCTCCTTGTGTTCCTTATCTGATACATCCTTAACAGTATATCCAAGGTCCTCCCTGAACTTGGCAGGCAGGTCAAATCCATACTTTGTCTGAAGTATAAATCCGATTCCACCCTTTCCAGACTGGCTGTTTATTCTTATAACATCTCCATCATATTTTCTTCCGATATCCTCTGGATTAAGCGGCAGATATGGACAGGTCCACATTCCATTGCCCTGCTCTTTTCTGAACTTCATACCCTTTGCTATGGCATCCTGATGTGAGCCTGAGAATGCAGCAAATACAAGCTTTCCTGTGTATGGGGAACGGTCATATACCTTCATTCCTGTAACTCTCTCATAGAGTTCTGTAAGCTTTGGAATATCGCTAAAGTCAAGTTCAGGATCAACTCCGTGAGTGAACATGTTCATACACAGTGTGATTATATCTACATTTCCCGTTCTCTCACCATTGCCAAACAGTGTTCCTTCTATTCTATCTGCTCCGGCAAGTATACCAAGCTCTGCGTCGGCAACTCCGCAGCCTCTGTCATTGTGAGGATGAAGTGATAATACCACATTCTCTCTGTCGTGGAGGTTCTTGCTCATGTACTCTATCTGGCTTGCATAGACATGCGGCAGTGACATCTCTACGGTCGCAGGAAGATTGATTATAACCTTTCTGTCAGCAGTAGGCTTCCACACATCTATAACTGCATTGCACACCTCAAGCGCATAATCCATCTCTGTTCCTGTAAAGCTCTCCGGTGAATACTCGAACTGATATGGCACGCCATATTCTTCTGCCATCTTGTTGAGAAGCTCTGCACCATCAACAGCGATCTTCAGTATCTCTTCCTTTGACTTTCTGAACACCTGCTGTCTCTGTGCAAATGATGTTGAGTTGTAAAGATGTACGATAACATTACTGCATCCCTCTATAGCCTTAAATGTCTTCTCGATAATATGAGGTCTTGCCTGTGTAAGTACCTGAATAGTAACATCATCAGGTATGAGATTTTTTTCTATAAGTGTTCTGCAGAATTCATACTCTGTCTCTGATGCTGCCGGAAAACCGATCTCAATCTCCTTGAAACCTATTCTCACAAGCTCCTGGAAAAACTCAAGCTTTTCGTCAAGACTCATTGGAACTATAAGCGCCTGATTGCCATCTCTGAGATCAACGCTGCACCATGCAGGAGCTTTGTCTATATACTCTTTCTTTACCCAGTCTGTGCACTCCACCGGCGGCATAAAATATCCGCGCTTGTAATTTTGATAATTCTTCATTGATAAATCCTCCTAATTCTAAAATGTTGAAATAAATATTTTTAGGATTCTGTAACGCTATCTGATATCGACAGTCAACTTAAACCATAAAAAAAACTCACATCTCCCATACTATAGAGACGTAAGTTACGCGGTACCACTCTATTTCATACTTCATAATAATTACAAAATATGCTCTCGTTACAGATACAGACATGCAGATCTTATACAACTCAAATACATATCTTTTACATATCTTATATCCTTCTGCTATAACGGCCAGCCTCCGTCCCATCCTACTCGATACGCTCAACGCTACTGTGTAACGTCGTATCTTTTAGCGGGCTGCTCCAAGGCGAGTTCAAATCCTCTCAATCACTGTCTCACACCAACCGGCAGTTCTCTGAACATCTCCAGAATTCTACTACTCCTCTTCATTGCATTTTCTAGGTTGACTCTAACACATCACAAAGTCAGATGTCAACCTTTTTCTATGTTTTAATGGTTTTAATGCATTTGTTTTAATGCGTTATAACACATTTCTGAAGTACACTTTACGGTGTACATCTCATATTATATTTTTAACTTATATTTCAGCCTTACCAAACTATAAATCTCTTGTTCTTGAGAGATCTTCCACCTGCTGTAAGCATAAGTATGCCAACCACAAGACCTGTAACTATAGTTATAACTCCAAGTGCAATATTGAGTGCTCCTACATGTTTCATAGTATTATATGCTTTCTCCATACATATATGCTCCTTTCAACTTAACTGATATTTATCGGATACCACAACACTATATAATTATAACATGTCAGCTTTTTTCTTACAACTCAAAACCTCAAAAGTCCACCGATTGTTTTACATTATTTCCGCGCTGTGATAAAATATTTCAAGTACAGATATACAAATGAATTTGATTCAAAAAGGAGATAATATATATGCCCGCTATAACAAATGACTGGGCCGAATACTTAAAGCCCGAATACAGCAAAGAATACTACAGAGACCTTTTTAATTTTGTCGGTCAGGCGTACGCAACGCAGACCGTATATCCACCCGCTGATGATATTTTCAACGCATTCCACAACACACCATTGTCAAAGGTCAAGTGCGTTATCATAGGCCAGGATCCATATCATGAACCAGGGCAGGCACACGGACTCAGTTTCAGCGTGAAACCAGGAGTTGCAATCCCACCTTCACTTGTTAACATATACCAGGAGCTCCACGATGACCTCGGCTGTAAAATACCCAACAACGGATATCTTGAGAAATGGGCAGATCAAGGAGTCCTCATGCTCAATGCCGTGCTGACTGTTCAGGCACACAGAGCCGGCTCCCATCAAGGAAGAGGCTGGGAGAAATTCACAGATGCCGCAATCCGTATACTCAACAAGCAGGACAAACCTATCGTATTTATTCTATGGGGGGCTTATGCACAGAAAAAAGCAGCATTTTTGAATAATCCACATCATCTGATACTGAAGTCAGCCCACCCAAGTCCACTCTCTGTATACAGAGGATTCTGGGGCAGCCGTCCGTTCAGCAAGACAAACGATTTTCTCACCGCACACGGCGTTGAACCTATAGACTGGCAGATTGAAGACATTTAAGCATTTTATACCAAACATAATAACGGAGATTACAAAATGGAAATATATATAGTACGACACGGTGAAACCATATGGAATGAAAAGAAACTACTTCAGGGAAGAACCGATATTGAACTAAACGAAAACGGACGAAGACTGGCAATAATAACCGGAAAGAATCTCAGGAACACTCATTTTGACATAGTGTTCTCAAGCCCTCTGAAGAGAGCACACGAAACAGCCTGCCTTATAGTTGGAGACAGAAACATACCTATAGTAACCAACGACCTCATCAAGGAAATGTGTTTCGGTGACTGGGAGGGACAGAACATGTCTGAACTATTAAAGGATCCAAGTCAGGATTTTCAGTATTTTTTCAAACATCCTGAACTCTACCATCCTATAGGATGTGGTGAGTCATTCCAGGAGCTGTGTGACAGAGCCTCCAAATTCATGACTGAATATATCGAGCCTCTTGCCAAAACTGACACGAGAGTCATGATAGTAGCCCACGGTGCCATCAACAAAGCTATGATGATGCACGTCAAAAAACACGATCTCAAGGATTTTTGGTCCGGTGGACTCCAACAGAACTGCAACGTCATAATAATGGATTACTCCGATGGCATATACAGGATAATCGATGAGACCAAAATATTTTATTAATTTCTATATTGATACTATACCTGAGCTGCGTTCTTTATTGCTATTACACATATTTTTTAACAAAAGAAAAAATCCTGCCGCTATGTGTTTCAAACCGCCGATCAACGATACCGGCTATATAGCTGCAGGATCTTTTATATTTTATCTTATCTCTTATATTTTCAACTTTAATTTTCTCTGTACCGTAAGTATCTGATCTTCTATCATATCAGCAAGTTTGTTGATCTTGTCATTGTATGGTCCGTCAATCCCCTTCATGGTCTCATGCAAAGGATTCAGTATATCTGTGTAAGACTGCTTTACCTTCTTCTGTATCCACTGTATATCAGGCATATATGATATGGTTCTGAGGTTGTGCAGTCTGTCCGCCAGTTTTACAAGTATAGTCTTGTCTGTGCCATTTGCAAACAGGCGTCTGGCATAAACAGAAAACGGTTCTCCATCTATTCTGGTGAGAAGCCTTACCTGTTCTTTTATCTCCGGTCCAAAGGCTCTCTCTATATCTTCAAGCGTGCAGGACGTGTCCTCCACCGTGTCATGGAGAAGTGCCGTCACAAGCACCTCCTCGTCATCTATCTGACACTCATCTTTCAATATATTATATACCCCAAGAATATGCTCATCATAATAAGGAACAAAGCCGGCGCTTCCCCGGCGTGTCTGTCCTTCATGGTAGCTCTTTGCCATATCCTTGGCTTTCTGAATTAAGTCTGGTTTTGTATCCATCTTATCTGTCATATCCAGCTTTCCCAACCTTATCTTATCCCTTTTACGTGGTTCTCAACTAAGCAGAGTATAACATAGCGGTCTTGAATAATCCACGTATTTTTTATATACTTTACAGATGTGCCGCTATCATATTTTACTTTATGATGATATATTTATAATTTGGCACTAGACATTTGTACAAAGGAGTTTATACATGGATATAATCAAAAAAATCTCCGAAGAGATCGGATGCCGCACCTCACAGACTGAGGCGGCTGTAAAACTCATAGACGAAGGCAACACCATTCCTTTCATCGCCCGATACAGAAAAGAGGCAACTGGCGCACTCAATGACGAACAGCTCAGGGCACTTCACGAGCGACTTACATACCTGAGAAATCTCGAGGATAAAAAAGCCCAGGTTATCGCAAGCATTGAGGAGCAGGGAAAGCTTACTCCAGAGCTGCGTGCTCAGATAGAATCAGCCGAAACCATGGTGCTGGTGGACGACCTGTACAGGCCTTACAGGCCTAAGAGAAAGACCAGAGCCACAGTAGCAAAGGACAAGGGACTTGAGGGACTTGCAAATATAATATCACTTCAGATGACTTCCACCCCGATAAGGACAGAGGCTGAAAAGTATGTGTCAACTGAAAAGGGCGTGGAGACCGTGGACGATGCCATCGCCGGAGCCATGGACATCATCGCCGAAAACATATCTGATACAGCAGACTACAGAACAAAGATCCGTGACCTCACAACTAAAAAAGGTTTTATCAACACGACCGCCAAGGATCCTGATGCTGAATCTGTATATGAAATGTATTACAATTTCTCCGCCCCGATATCCAAGATGACCGGATATCGCACACTTGCAGTAAACAGAGGTGAAAAAGAAAAATTCATAACCGTTAAGATCGAGGCTCCTGTGGACGAGATAATCTCTTACCTCAGAAAGAAGATCATCGTGAGAGATAACTCGGATACATCGGAGATTCTGAATAATGTCATAGATGACAGCTACTCCAGACTTATCGCACCTGCCATAGAGCGAGAGATTCGAAACTCCCTCACCGAAAGCGCCGAGGATGGTGCCATAAAGGTATTCGCATCCAATCTCCAGCAGCTGCTCATGCAGCCTCCTATCGCAGGTAAAACTGTACTTGGATGGGATCCGGCATTCAGAACCGGATGTAAGCTTGCAGTGGTGGATCCAACCGGCAAGGTTCTCGACACCGTGGTCATATTTCCTACTGCTCCACAGAACAAGGTCGCCGAGGCAAAAAAGACTGTGAAAGCTCTCATCAAAAAGTACGGCATCACTCTGATATCCGTTGGAAACGGAACAGCATCCAGAGAGTCTGAGATGGTGATTGCAGAGCTTATCAGCGAGCTGGACACACCTGTCCAGTACGTGATAACCAACGAAGCAGGAGCATCGGTATACTCCGCAAGCAAGCTTGCAACCGAGGAGTTTCCTAACTTCGATGTAGGGCAAAGAAGTGCTGCATCCATCGCCAGACGAGTTCAGGATCCTCTCGCAGAGCTCGTAAAGATCGACCCAAAGGCTATAGGTGTCGGACAGTATCAGCATGACATGAATCAGAAAAAACTCGCTGAGGCTCTTGATGCCGTTGTTGAAGATTCTGTAAACAAGGTCGGTGTCGACCTCAATACAGCTTCAGCGCCACTCATGGAACACATTTCAGGAATCAACAAGACTCTTGCAAAGAATATCGTGGATTACAGAGAGACAAATGGTCGTTTCACCACAAGAAAAGAACTTCTCAAGGTTGCAAAACTCGGTCCTAAGGCATTTGAACAGTGCGCAGGCTTCATGAGGATTAGTGACGGAAAGAATCCGCTTGATGCGACATCCGTCCATCCGGAAAGCTACGATATAGCCACCGCTCTTCTGGCGCACCTCGGCTACAGCTCAGATGACATCTCAAAGGGCAACCTTAAGGAGCTTTCCAAAGCCGCAGGCAATGTCAAGAAACTTGCTGAAGAGCTGGGAACAGGAATCCTCACTCTCACAGACATTATCAAGGAGCTTGAAAAACCCGCCAGAGATCCGCGTGAAGAAATGCCTAAACCTATCTTGAGGGGCGATGTACTCGAGATGAAAGATCTCACCGAGGGAATGATCCTCAAGGGAACCGTCAGAAACGTTATTGATTTTGGCGCATTTGTGGATATCGGAGTACATCAGGACGGACTTGTACATATCTCTGAGATGTCCAACAAATTTATCAAACACCCTCTCGATGTCGTAAGTGTCGGAGATATAGTTCAGGTCAAAGTCATCGGCATCGATCTGAACAAAAAGCGTATACAGTTATCCATGAAAGGAATTAATTAAGCTGTCACACAAGCTCTCCCACAGCATACTCTATACAGAGAATGTTATATCTGGAGGCTTTTGTGGAAGCAAACAGAAACTGCAGCCGTGGCAGCCAGGGGCGCTGCTATTACAACAACCAGGGCACCACGGTCAAATACACCAATCAGGCTGGCGGATGCCGCCCTGCAAAAGATGAACATAAAACATGCCCGGAGGATTCGAGAAGACGTCCTGTGGGCATGACTTATATTCCGGAACAACCATTCGAAAATCTCTATGACGCCAAGTGCGGTCTTCAGGAAGGCACCATGTTTAAGGATCTCAATCTCATATTCTGCGGCGTAAGGGGGAAACAGTCATGAACAAAATGAACAAGAAACAGCTCATGCGTTTTATAACAGAAGTATCTTTTGCCATGGACGACATCGCCCTCTACCTTGATCTGCACCCATCATGCAAACACGCACTATCTAGCTATGAAAACTACCAGAGCATGAGGCAGCAGGCTGTGAAGGATTACATCAGTCTGTATGGTCCTCTCAACAAATATCAGGTAAATGATGACAATTATTTCACATGGGTTAACGACCCATGGCCATGGGAAAGGGAGGGTAACTGCTGATGTGGATTTATGAAAAAAGACTACAGTTTCCTGTTAATATAAAGGAGACAAACGCAAAACTTGCTCAGGATATAATCAGTCAGTACGGCGGTCCTGACGGCGAGTTGAGTGCATCCATGAGATATCTCTCGCAGAGATATTCAATGACTGACAACAAGGTCAAATCAGCACTCACCGACATCGGCACCGAGGAACTCGGTCACTTGGAGATGATCGGGTCCATCATCCACCAGCTCACCCGAGATCTGAGCATGGAAGAGATAAAGGCATCTGGCTTCGATAAATACTATATCGATCATACTACAGGCATCTGGCCACAGGCCGCCGGCGGCATTCCATTCAACGCATGTGAATTTCAGTGCAAAGGGGATCCTATAACAGATCTCTTCGAGGATATGGCTGCGGAGCAGAAGGCGCGATCAACCTACGACAATATTCTCCGCCTTTGCAAAGATCACCCGGATGTTGCTGAACCGATAAAATTCCTTAGAGAACGTGAGATTGTTCATTTTCAGCGTTTTGGTGAGTGTCTGGAAGCCGTGAAGGATAATCTTGATTTCAAGAATTTCTATGCCTTCAATCCTTCATTTGACACTAAGGCTCCATGTCTGAAGAACAGTTGAAATAATGCCGGAGCAGTGCTAAAATAATGGCACTTTTACTAGAAGGAGTAATGCTATGACTAATACACAAACTGCTCATTCACAAAAATTCGGGATCATACTGGTGCTTTCATGCGGAATCATGTGGGGAATCAGCGGAGTTCTGGGACAATATATCTTTCAGGCATCCGATGTGAATTCAATCCAGTTATCTATCATTCGCCAGTTTATATCCGGTATAGTATTACTCTTTATCTCTGCACTAAAAAAAGATAAAAAGGCTTTGTCCATATGGTCAAAGCCTAAAAGTGTTATATCTCTGATTTTTTTCTCCCTCACCGGAGTGATGGGCGTACAATTCACCTACTTTGCCTCAATCGAGCATTCAAATGCAGCCACAGGCACAGTCATCCAGTTTACATATATCATTATGATTTTGATTTACACTGCTATATTCATGCATAAAAAACCACAAAATTACGAAACCATATCCGTAATATGCGCATTTGCCGGGATATTTCTGATTGCAACACACGGCAGACTTAATTCTCTTGCCATATCATTTCCTGCTCTTTTTTGGGGGCTTATATCAGCCGTTTGCTTTACTATATATTGTCTTTATCCGCAGAAATTATACAATTCGTATGGGCTTGTCAACGTTATAGGATGGGCTTCTCTATTCGCTTCCATCATCCTGTTACTTGTAACTAGGACATTCACCTTCCCCCATATGAACATACAGATACTCACAGCTTCCCTTGCTGTTGCTATTGTCGGCTCACTCATTCCATTTACTATATACGGCATAGGAATCAGTATACTTGGCAGTGTCAAAGCGAGTCTGTTTGTCACAGTTGAACCTGTTACGAGCGCTCTTCTGACATGGCTGGTTCTCGGTACAAAATTTTCCGGGATGGATCTGGCTGGCTTTCTGCTCATACTCGGCTCTATTCAAATGGTCGCTATTCAGACATTCAGAAATGAAAAAGCCATAATACAGGCGGAGCAGGCAAGACTGCCTTAACCCCCAATGATCATTTTTATTCACGTAGCATGTCCAACGCAGACCTCACGAGACGGAGCTTCTGTAGTTTCACATCCAGTTTTTTCTCCCTGTCATTCATGCTTTCATACATATCCCTTCTGCGTCCATCAAGCATCTGCAGCTCTGTCCTTTTTTTGTGAATTGCATCACGGTCTGCACACAGGGCATTTAAGCATATCTGATTATGTTCAAGTTCTTCATGCAGTCTGGTTTTGCCGCCTTTTTTTATAATTCCCCTGTATTTAGCAAATACATATCCCGCACAATAAAACCCCCAAATGACTAGCATCATAAATATTAGGATATACACCAATCTATCATCAGGAAACGAACCTCCTGTTCTTTTCAATGTGGCAGACAACAATATTATTGACAAAATTCCCATCGTCATCATTGGTATGACTGTCGCTCTGATTCCCATAAGGATCCATTCTCTTCTGTATTTTCGGGGCAACTCTTCTGCTCGTTTTCTAAGTGTTGTAATCTCCAGCTCCATCGCCCTTTCTTTTGCCCATACTAGGTTGAGTTGTTCTAAAACATCAGGACTGATGATATAATCATTTCTAATTTCAAGATATTCCTTAATATCTCTTTGATTTTCATAGGCATGACATTCTATTTCCAACAAGCTCATTACCTGCCTTTTCATTTCACGAAATACATCATTTCCCATTTTCTTATTATTTTTACAATAGAGCATAGACATATCTATCATCCTATCCACAGCCATTTTTGCTCCACTGCTGCTATCAATATCTGAATCGTCCAGTTTCTCTAGCAGTTTCCCAAATTCCGTGTTTTTGTTGGCTTTTACATATTCGCTGTAATCCGTCCGCTCAAATTCCTCTCCATTCACCGCCAGGATTCTGTATTCCGACAACATTTCTGAAATATCAAAGCTTTTCTCACAGCCACCTTCCCTCACTATATTGATAGTGTATATATTTTCGACTCCTTCAATATTAAGAAGTCTCTCTATCGCTTCGCCGAGCTCGCCGTCCCTTGTATAATTATCTACATGATAATCGATCCGCTTGTATTCCCTTGCCGCCACAGGCACAAACTCTGCCTTTGTCCCATCGGATCCTATCTCTACATATATATACCCATGTGGACCGGTGGATTCCATAGACACCGCCTCTGGACTTCCCGGATAATAGACCTTGCCCGGTATCTCTACCGAATATTTCTGGCGGCCTCCCATAGCTATATAATCAAAACCCCTGTCATGCAGACTGTGCCAATTAACGGGCATCCTGTGTCTGTCACCGCCACAGGCCACAAGCACATTGTGCACAGCTCTGTCATCCGGCTCTGCTTCATCTATGGCATGCGCATCCATCCTGCCATCAAAATAGCTCACGCCATACACATCTAGGTCTTTCTCAGGAAAATGCAGGTGATCCATCGCCATCGTGGCCTGTGCATCCCTGTACCCTCCGCCCAGTGACAAATAGCTGCCCATCGCTGGACTGCCAATGACACACACGGAGGATCTGAACCTGTAGGACATGATCGCCGCCCCGCCACCAAGATTGTCGTTAAATCCTGCGGCATATATAACCACTGTGTCTTTAAGGCTCCCAAGCACACCGTCAAGCCACTCAAGTTCCCCGTCATCAGGCTTATGATCAAACAGATTGCCGGATATAAACAGAAAATCCACTCCGATATCTGTTGCGCGCTCTATTATCTTTTCAAATGTTTCATATATCTCCTTTTTCCTGTCGTCCCCCCAGGATGTTTCCTTATCCACATCTATTCCCAGGAGTACATCTGATATATGTATGAATTTTACAGTTCTCATAGATCTCCACCTTCAGCACAGGCTATTCAGTCACAACACCTCAGTTTTTTTCATGATAACATACTTACCTTAGATTATCACGTATTTAAGTTCAAAAACATTTGTTTTATTTGCTCCAGCATTATTTTATCAAGTTCTTTTTTGTTTTAACTTGTTTTTCTAAATTGACTTTTGAATATGGCTTGCATATAATATGTTAATGTAGTTTTTTAAGTTTTTATGGAGGATAAAATTATGGCAGTCAAGTATGTGTTTGTTACTGGTGGTGTTGTATCAGGACTCGGTAAGGGTATTACTGCTGCTTCCCTTGGTCGTCTTCTCAAAATGAGAGGCTACAAGGTGACCAGTCAGAAATTCGACCCATATATCAACATTGATCCCGGCACAATGAATCCCATTCAGCACGGCGAGGTGTTTGTAACGGATGATGGTGCTGAGACCGATCTAGATCTCGGACACTATGAGCGTTTTATTGATGAAAGTCTCAACAAGAATTCAAATGTAACAACCGGTAAGGTTTACTGGAGCATTCTTCAGAAAGAAAGACACGGTGATTTTGGCGGACACACCGTCCAGGTTGTTCCCCACATCACCAATGAGATAAAGGACAGATTTTACAGGAATCCCGATGCCAAGGGCACCGAGGTTGCCATCATCGAAATAGGTGGTACTGTCGGTGACATAGAGAGCCAGCCATTTCTTGAGGCTATCAGACAGTTCCAGCACGAGGTAGGTCCTAACAACTGCATCATGATACATGTTACCCTCATTCCTTATCTCAAGGCTTCTGGAGAGATCAAGACAAAGCCTACGCAAGCCAGCGTCAAAAATCTTCAGGGAATGGGAATCCAGCCAGATATACTTGTATGCCGTTCTGACCTTCCTCTGGATCAAGGAATAAAAGACAAGATTGCTCTGTTCTGTAACGTTCCAAGCAGAAATGTCATTCAGAACCTTGATGTAGACGTATTATATGAGGTCCCTCTTGCAATGGAGAAAGAGCATCTCGCCGACGTTGTCTGCGAATGTCTCGACATGGAATGTCCCCCACCAGATGATCATGCATGGAAAGAATGGACAGATATGATAGATGCATGGAAACATCCAACCACCACTGTGAAGGTTGCCCTTGTTGGCAAATACGTTTCACTGCATGACGCATACATATCAGTTGTGGAATCCCTGAAGCATGCTGGAGTCGCTAACAAAGCTGAGGTTGAGATCAAATGGATCGATTCCGAACTCGTAACCCCGGACAATGTTTCCGAGCTGCTCGGCGATGTGGATGGCATCATCGTTCCTGGTGGATTCGGCGACAGAGGTATCGAGGGCATGATCACTTCCATTAATTACGCTCGTACACAAAATGTTCCTTACCTTGGCCTCTGCCTCGGAATGCAGCTTACCATAGTTGAATTTGCAAGAAATGTACTTGGCTATTCAGATGCACACAGCTCAGAGTTCAACCCAAACTCATTCCATCAGGTCATACATATCATGCCAAACCAGCACGATGTAACAGACCTCGGCGGAACTCTCAGACTAGGTTCTTACCCTTGTGTACTTGCAAAGGATTCCAAGTCGTACAAGCTGTACGGAACAGAATACATCCACGAACGCCACAGGCACAGATATGAGGTCAACAACGATTATAGACAGGCTCTCTCAGACAATGGAATGGAGCTGGTCGGTCTCTCACCTGACGGACACATCGTTGAGATGATCGAGATTCCAGATCATCCATGGTTCATCGGAACCCAAGCTCATCCTGAATTCAAGTCAAGGCCAAACAAGCCACATCCTCTTTTCAAAGGATTTGTAGCTGCCTCTCTTGAGCACATGAACAAATAATTTTATCCATTTCATATATATGCAAAAAAAGAACAGGCAGTACCATTGGTTAATAATACTGTCTGTTCTTTTTTAGTATTAAACTATATAGCTGCTGCCACAATATCACCTAGGTCTGTGATATCCCCAGGTTCATTAAATCTTACTCTACAATATCCAGAAGATCCTCAAACCGCTGTATAGATGCATCCTTATCCTCGACCTTACCAAATCCATATGCGGCATGGATAAACTTTATGCCTGCGTATCTTGCGCTGTCACAATCGCCCTGTATATCTCCCACATACGCAGCATCAGTTATGCCGTTCTTATCCATAAGTATCTTTATGCTCTCGCCCTTTGATACCTTTGTATCACCCCAGCACAAAATATCCTTAAAATATCTGCCAAATCCATAATACTCAAGGAATGCTTCTATATACCCGCTCTGACAGTTGCTCACTATATAAAGCCTGTGCGCTTCTGATAACTTTGCCAATGTATCCTCAACGCCATCATAGAGTTTTCCTCCATGCTGCCTAAGATAGTCATTCTCATAATCGCCGCAGGCATCCACAAGTTCCATCTGCCTCTCCTCTGAAAATTCGCCGAACATCTTTCTTGCTATGGCATCCATAGGCATGCCCATAACCGCCTTTATGTCAGACTCAGTCACCACCATGTCCACATCAGACTTCTCCTTAAGCACCTCAGTCCAGGATCTCGCCACATTCTCAGCACTGTCCCACAGTGTTCCATCCATATCAAATATAAGTGATTCTACCTTCATTCAAATTCCCCATCTCTTATTCCAAAATATGATCAACGCCCTGCTTGATAATCGTAACCACATGCTCGTCTGCCAATTCGTATATGATATTCTTACCTGATCTTCTGCTTTTTATCAGCTTTGCCTGCTTAAGTACCCTGAGCTGATGCGATATCGCTGATGCATTCATTTCTAGCCTGTCCGCTATCTCACCGACACTCAGCTCCTGCTTGAGCAATGCGAACATGATCGATATCCTTGTCGAATCTCCAAATACCTTGAACAACTCTGCAAGATCCGAGAGATCTGAGCTTTCAAGTTCATACTCGCCAAAATCTATCATATTTTCACCTTGTCCTTTCCGTATATGAACATAAACGCTTCTTCTGAATAAAACAGACGAAGCGTTATATCTGTGCCAATTGAACAATTATTCACATGTAAATGTACTACAGTCAATCAAAAGTGTCAAGTATCTCACAGTTAATCTGATTTTTCAGAATAAAAATTCCTTTTGCAGTACACACTTACATTGTAGGAATATATAAATGCGTCTTATTATGGCGCAGATAAATTTGGGAGGTCTACAATGAAAACACTTAACTGTATATGCCTGACGCTTACAATAATCGGCGCCATTGTATGGGGCATCATAGGTCTGTTCAGCTACAACATCGTGGACGGTATATTTGGTTCCGGCACAGCATTCTCAAGGATCATATATACACTGGTGGGAGTTGCCGGATTGTACACCATATCGTTCTACTGGTTTCTCGACAGAGATCAGTAATAATACTCATCAACATGCAGAAAATGCCCACAGATATATTATCTGCAGGCATTTTTTTGATGTTGGATCATATGTTGTCCAAGCATACATATTAACACTATATTTCGTAAATCTCACTATAAGATCTCACTGATTACCATAAATCCTATACACACTGCCAGTGAGAGCACAAGTGGAATCGAGATTATCCTTGGGCTCCGGATCTCTGAACCATCATCTGCAAATCTCATTTGTCTCCGGAACATTCCCAAGACTTCATCCTTCCTGCAATTGATGACCGCAAGGGCATATAGAAGGGCAAATGCTACGCATAACCCACCGACCGCAAACGGTGTCATGCTGACTATAGTTATTATGAGTTGCTTTGTCGTTACGATATTTTCAGATGCAGACTCCGCAACCTTTTTTAATGAGCTGTCATGATATAGGAAATAGCCTATACAGACAGATATCTCATTAAAGCAAAAATGCGCCAACATAGTCGGCAGTATGCTTCCCGTTACCTCCGCCAGAAGTCCCAGCATAATTCCCAGAACCACCGCATATGCCATCTGGTTAAAGTTCATGTGCATTGCACCAAACAATAATCCGGATACAATAATCGCCCACAGACGGCTGCTGTACCTGTAGCTGCCCAGAATGACTCCTCTGTATGCGAGTTCCTCGACTATACACGGTGTGAGCGCCATAAGTGCCGTTGATACCCAGAATGGGTACTTAGCCACAAGGCCTTCTGTCAGCTCCGTTGTGGCACTATCCACCCACAGGAGACTTATGGAATTGATGACCGACATGGCAGGTTCAAGTGCAAGTACAAAAACCGGCACGATAAAGATCGCCGACCAGTGTGTCTTTCTTATCCTTAAGGTCTCCCTGATATCACACCTAGTTATGCTTATATATACCAGAGTTGGAATAAATATCATTCCCTGACTGATAAGCAGATTCTGGATCATTGATATCCTTCCCCCAAGTCCGCTCAGCATCAGCACTGCAAGGACTATCAGGTACACCCCTATGAGCGATGCGAAAAACCACGTCGCACCCTTTACTTTCTTTCTTGCTTCTCCAATTTCCATATCTTACTCTACCACTGCTATAGCTTCTATCTCGATCAAAACATCCTTTGGAAGTCTTGCTACCTCAACACATGAACGTGCCGGGAAATCACTTGTAAAGAATTCCTTGTATATATCGTTTATCTTTCCGAAATCATTCATATCCTTGATAAATACAGTTGTCTTTACTACCTTTTCCATTGATGAACCTGATGCCTCAATAAGATTCTTCAGATTGCCGATTGCCTGTCTTGCCTGAGCCTCAACATCTCCCTGAACCAATGTATTTGTCTCCGGATCGATAGGTATAACACCTGATGTAAATAACATTCCATTCACAAGAACAGCCTGTGAATATGGGCCTATTGCTGCCGGTGCCTTTGGTGTACTTATAATTGTCTTCATGTCAACATCCTCCTGTTATTATTTTATAATTCTTTCATAATATATCTGAACATAATTCTAAAATATCATGTCGCCTACCGGCTCCATGTAGGCATTCGCATTATGACGGTTTGCGCAAGCGCAACAGTCGCAATGCTCATTATATCATATTCAAATATCATCCGTGCTGTCTGTCTCCTGCTCTGCCAGCATAGCATGCCAGTTGTTTCGTCTTCCACCGCTGCTGCGGGTGAATTTGACCTTTCCAGACCTATTTGGAACAGTTTTCCCTGCAAATTCTTTTCTGCTGCTTCCCTCCGGCTTATTTCTGGTCTTTGATATGTCTCCTGCATATGTCTGTCCAAATGATTTCTGAGTTTTTTTCCTCTTTACAACGTCATCCTTTGTTGTTCCTTTTGCTGCAAGCTCTTTTCTCTCCTCCTCTGTAAGTAGCTCGATATTATTCTCAGTTATACGGATCAGACCGTCTCTGAGCAGCTTGCCCACCGCCATCTTGAACGATCTCTTGCTTATTCCAAATTCCTTCTCAATGACTGATGTGTCGGCTTTATCATTAAATGGCAGCACGCCGTTATAGGATTCTATTATGTTAACTATCATCTCCGCATTCTCACGAGTCTGTATCTTTGCTGGTTTCTGAAGCGTGAGATTGAGTTTACCATCTTCACGGACATCCGCAACCCTTCCCTGGATCTTATCTCCTGGATATATTGCACTGTGAATCTCCTTGCCAGGTACGAGTGCCGCATATTTGTTGTCGACTGCGACAAATGCTCCATATTCCGACTTGTACTCTATCACTATGCCTGATATCTCGTCGCCCTGCTTATATGGAGATTCGCAACTAAGATATTCATAGACCTTCATTGATACGCACAGTCTGTCTGACTTATCCGTATACATTCTCACCAGATACTCTCTGCCTTCCCTGACTGGTCCTGACTGCTCTTTAAATGGAAGAAGTATGTCCTTCTCAAGTCCCCAGTCCATGAACGCACCTATCTTGGTTGTTCCAACGCACCTGAGCACTGCCATCTTCCCCATAGTTATATATGGAACCTTAACCGTCGCAATTATTCTGTCATCCGAGTCTCTGTACACGAACACATTTATATGTTCCCCGATCTTCGCGCCGTTTGGAACCTGTTTTCTTGGCAGGAGTACTTCCCTGTCGTCATCAGCGCTTCCGACGTACACGCCAAAATCTCTTTCTCTCTTGATAACCAGATCGTTCCATTCACCTATTCTTATCATCGTTATACCGTCCTCTTATTATAATCTGACCGTACCAGTGTTTTCTCTATGCCCTGAGTTCAAACTGGACAACACACTTTACCCGGTCCTCCTCGTCACACAAAAGTATCTGTACATACTTTCCATCACGAGCCCTCTTTACTACTATAACATCATCCTTGACATATTGCATCTTATATTCTGCCCTGACCGCTGTAATATCTGTTATATCTTCCACATATTCCTGTGCAAGAGCTATATAAGCCTCGTTGTTCATATGATTGTTGGAATCTATCTGATACGACATGACATGCCGTGTATCCACCTTTGTATATTCATCCCAAAGTTTTATCTTTCGCGGCGCATATTCCATATCTATTGCAGGTTCCATCGGATAAGCCTCTGCAACCTCCTGGTCTATCTTGACCGGACGCATGCTCTCAGTATCAACATAACTCCATATCGATGCTGCCTTGACAATCCTGTTTCCTTCACCATCAATCACATCTATGTTTCTAAATCCGAGTGATGCCTTGAAATCATAAGCCCATGTGCGGACCTTTATCTGCTCTCCAAGCTCAGGATATCTATCCACCTCTATCTGCCATGATATCAAAAACCATGCTCTGTTATGTTCTGCAAGGTAATCAAGACCTATTCCGACCTCCTCCGATTGAAGGATAGCGCAATCCTGAAAATAGTTGGCGATGGTCGCCATGCTCGATGTCTTTCTTCCGCCTGTCTCACTGTATCTAACTATCGCGTCATATGAATACATTTATGTTCTACCCCCGATGCAATTTCTATATAATTTTATACCCTATTTTTATCTACTCGACAAGCCAAAACAGCCATTCTGAAGGCTTACAAATTTTTTTTAAATTTTTTCAAAAAAACACTTGCAATTTTCCGAACAATAATATATACTACCATTTGTTGAGGCAATGGGCTATCGCCAAATGGTAAGGCACTGGACTCTGACTCCAGCATTTTCAAGGTTCGAATCCTTGTAGCCCAGCTCTTAAAAAGACTTGAGATCATATGATTTCAAGTTTTTTTTATTGTAATGACTTTATATATCTCAAAATATTATATTTTCAATTTATCTGTAACATATCAATACACTGTATGCCCCATTTTCTGATATCCATATATACAAAAATAGAGACATGTCGGAAGGCATCGACATGTCTCTATTGTCCTCAACTAGTATATGATTCATATAGGAATCGGCTTATAGTATTTGTGGAAAATTCAATCCTGTAATAAAAATGTAACATATTTTTAAATTACTTGCAATAGTTTTTTCCAGTTTTACAAAGTATTTATATACGAAGCAGACGAGCCGCGTTTTCCCCCATTATCTTTTTTCTCACACCCTCGGGAAGCTTTAATCCCTCTATATCTGAGATCGCCTCGGACTGATCTGACCATGGGCTGTCGGTTCCGAAGAGTACACGGTCAGCGCCATGCTTCTCCACTATTGCCTTGAACATATCGGAATCCATAAGTTTCCATTTGTGTACTGCTCCATCCCTGTACTGTATATGTCCATATGAAAATGCCGTATCCAGATATACATCCCTGCCACACAGCCTGTCCAAAACATCCTGCCACATCTGCCACCCACCCATATGGGCAAGAACAAGCTTGTCCGGCTGAACCTCATCCAGCACCTCCTCCGTCATTGCCGGTGTACAGTGCACCACTTCAGGAAGGCCTATATCCTGCCCTGCATGAGTGACCACGATAAGTCCTAGCTCCGTGGCATAGCTTATTATCCTCTTGTATCTTATATCGTTGAAGAACGCCCCCTGATAGTCCGGATGAAGCTTTATCCCCTTAAGTCCTTTGTCACTTATATCCCTGAGTATCTCTTTGTAGTTGTCGTTATCCGGGTGTATACCGCCAAATGACCACACATGGGTGTCCGCAAACTGTTCATTCTCCACCTGTGCTGATTCATTTATATGCTTATACTGTTTCGGCGAAGTGGCAACAGGAAGCACCACGGATATATCCACACGTCTGTGCTCCATATCACTCTCAAGACCCATGAGTGTTCCGTCTGAGTGCGGCACAGTTCCGGATCTTCCCGCAAGAAGCTCCACAGTCTTCGCCGCTATTTTATCCGGGTATGTGTGTGTGTGAAAATCGATTATCATTGTCAATCACATCCTTCGTTTATATTTTTGTTTATATTTTCTGATAATTATAACATTTCAACTAATCCGTTGTACAGGGTTGAAAAAGATCGAAAATTCGTTTATGTTTATTGATGGTATTTTTATTGGAGGAAATATGAGCAAACGAAAAAAGAAAATGACAGTAAAGCAACTACGTGCCCTTGTGGCATTTCTGGTTGTAATAAATATTATATTGCTGATTTGTGTTCTCGTGCTTGGAATATTTCTGGCAAAGGCAAACTCCGGCAAAGCCAGACAGCAGACTGTGCGCCTGAAAAAAGCAAATGATACATATACCGTATGTGTGGATGCCGGCCACGGCGGAAGCGATGTGGGAGCTGTTGGACTCGATGGAAGCTACGAAAAAGATGACAATCTCCGGCTTGCCCTGAAGGTTGCTGATGCCCTTGAAAAGAGCGGTGTCAACGTGGTTCTGACAAGATCTGATGACAGCGATACACAGCTCGCTTCAAGATCAGTCATAGCAAACAAGGCGAAAGCGGACTTATTCGTATCCCTACACCGCAATTCAACCGCAACAGCCAATACCACAAAGGGGATAGAGATATGGATACATAGTTCAGGTTCGGAACGCAGTTACGCGGCGGCAGACGACATCCTGACTAACCTTGAGGAAGTTGGCATAACCGACAACCGAGGTGTGAGGATTGGAACCCAGGGAGACAGTGACGACGATTACGCGGTGATCCGTGACACGGATATGACAAGCATGATTATAGAGATGGGATTTATGACAAGTCAGGATGATCTGGACTACTTTAACGAAAATATTGAAAACTACGCCAAGGCAATATCCAACGGGATTGTGGAATGGCTCAATGAATATGTTGAATAACTCTAACAAACATAAATATACGAAACAAATAAAACCTTGCATCACCCGTTCCGGGAAATGATGCAAGGTTTTATTTGTTCCACATCTTATATTCTCATCTTGTATTCTGTATCTAAAATATCATATGAATATACATCACTCGCTTATGACCGTCCTGTTACGTCCTGACTCCTTTGCCTTATAAAGCGCTGAATCAGCTCTGTTAAACCAGGCCTTTGAGCTCTCACCCTTGATGTACTCTGCCACACCACAGCTACATGTGATTCCATCCTTGTTCATAAAATGGAAATAATAACATCTGAACTCTGTTCTTATGTCCTCTACAATATTCATGACCTTTGATAGTTCCACATCATGGAACAGTATGACAAACTCCTCGCCGCCGTATCTGAACGCAAGCCCCATATCCTTAGATTTCTCTTTCATCATCTTGCAGAGAGCCTTGATGACTATATCACCGTTGCTATGTCCGTATGTGTCATTTACCTCCTTGAAATGATCTATATCAAATATAGTCACATACGACTTGGCTCCTGTCTGCTCGGCACGTTCTATCTCCTTCTCCAGACTGTCCTCAAATGAACGTCTGTTGTAAAGTCCCGTCATCGGATCTATCATAAGCTCACTCATGAGAGTGACCTGTCTGTTGTAGCTGCCCATTATAGAACTCATAAGTGCTTTTGTATGTGTGTTGACTATAACCACCATCACGCACAAAAGAATGATCAACAAAAGAAATATGCTGAGCACTCCGACCCAGTTAAGCCCCGCCACACTGTCAGTGTACTCAAAATGATACCTCACCATATCAATTACGGTTAGTATCGCCACCACAACACCAGACCATATGGTTAGTGACTGATCCGCAAACAATGCCGTAGCAACTATGGTTAAGATTGGCAACATGATGAGTGGCAAAACGGAATAATATGTGAATGATATAACTCCTATAGACACGAATATCAATCCTATGACCACGTAATTTTTCTTCTCATTGGATATATTGTCCGCTTTGATCATAAAGTAACACACCACCAGTGTAATGATCTGTATGGCCATCGGAATAAATATGTATTCCAGCATATAAAGACCGCTGCCTATATTCTTCTCTACCCTATGAACCCCATACAATATCCATGAAAGCGCAAATGTAACACCACATATAGCAATGACCGTCCGCCATACAAGCAGCTGCCATCTTGCTTCTATATCTTCTTTGTACATATCATTCATAACCTTGATACCCCATGCAAGTAAATTTGTATACATTTTACCATACATGGTTTCATTTTTCCATCATTAATACATAAAATGGCGGGGTTTTTAATAACTAATTAACAAACCCCGCCATCTTATTAGTTTATTGTTATCATTTACAGATTATATCCAACCTCAAATGCCTCAAGGTTCTTCTCAACCGTCTTAGGTGGAACCGTATTCTTGATGACCTCTACCCATGCATCATGTGAAAAATCCATATGCTGAGCTGCGATACCTATGATAACTGTGTTGAATACCTTATTGTTGCCAAGCTTCTTAGCCTCATCCATAGCATCCACAGATATTACCTTATACTCCTTGCTCAGATTCTCTATGATTCCATCCGGATACTGTGCTACGCCTGTAACTACTGTTATCGGATCTATTCTCTGGTCATTGACTATGATAACTCCATCCTTCTTCAGAAAGTGTGCATATCTGAGCGCCTCAAGTCTCTCAAATGCTATAAGCACATCTGCACAGCCCTCTTCAACGATAGGCTCATTGACCTTCTCGCCATATCTTACATATGTAACAACACTTCCACCTCTCTGGCTCATTCCGTGAACCTCTGAGAGCTTGACATCATATCCTGCTGCCGTGGTGATTCCACCGAGTATACGGCTTGTGAGAAGTGTTCCCTGTCCGCCTACGCCGACGATCATAATATTTTTTGTCTCCATGATTAGAACTCCTCCCTTTCTATAGCATCGAACTTGCATCGCTTCATGCACAGTCCGCAGCCTGTACAGAGTGTGTCATCTATACGGATGGTTCCATCCTCCTGCCTGATAACTGCAGGACATCCTGGCTTTAAGCACATACCGCACTTCTTACACTTCTCAGGTATTGCCTTGCATCTTCCTGTTATCTTAGTCGTCTTCAAAAGTACACAAGGTGACTTTGTGATGATGACTGATACCTCATCCTTTGCTGTCTCCTCCTTGATGAGCTTCTTAAGACCTTCTATATCAAATGCATTTATCTCATGGACGCTCTGGATTCCCAGTGCCTTGCAGAGATTATAAATATCAATGGCGTATGTAGGATCTCCCATCAGTGTCTTACCTGTTGCGGCGTGATCCTGATGTCCTGTCATACCTGTTGTCGAGTTATCAAGTATGATGACTGTTCCTGTGCTCTGGTTGTATACCATGTTCATGAGTGAGTTCACACCTGTGTGAAGGAATGTTGAATCACCTATGACCGCTACCCAGTTCTTGATATAATCCTTGCCCTTTGCCTTCTCCATTCCATGAAGGGTAGAAATGGATGAACCCATGCAGACTGTTGTGTCAATAACACTGAGTGGCGCAACGGCTCCAAGTGTGTAGCATCCGATATCTCCTGCTGCGTGGATCTTCAGCTCTGAAAGAACTGAGAATACACTTCTATGTGGGCAGCCAGGACAGAGGATAGGTGGTCTTGCTGGAACCTGAGCAGCCTCAGCAGTCTCAACCTTCTCGCCCAGGATTTTCTCTCTGAGCATGTTTGCACTGTACTCGCCCTGAACTGTGAGCAGGTCTTTACCGACTGCATCTATACCCCATGCTCTCACCTGAGTCTCGATATGTGGCTCAAGCTCCTCGATGACATATACCTTGTCAACCTGTGCACAGAAGTCCTCGATCATCTTTCTTGGAAGTGGATTTACCATACCAAGCTTTAATACTGATGCGTTTGGCATAGCCTCTCTCACATACTGGTAAGGGATACCACTGGTGATGACACCCACGCTCTTGTCCCTCATCTCAACTCTGTTGATCGGCATGTCAGCTCCATCTGCTGCCATATCCTTAAGTCTCTGTTCTACGAATACATGACGTGGTATAGCGTTGCCAGGCATCATGACATATTTCTTTATATTTCTCTCATATGGCTTGTCAGGAATCTCCTGTCTGTCGCAAAGCTCTACAACCCCCTGTGAGTGTGAAAGTCTTGTGGTTGTACGGAGCATTACAGGAGTATCATACTTCTCACTCAGCTCAAATGCATACTTTGTGAAATCCTTTGCCTCCTGGCTGTCTGATGGCTCAACCACCGGAATCATGGCTGTTCTTGCAACAAGTCTTGAATCCTGCTCATTCTGCGATGAGTACATTCCTGGATCGTCCGCTGCAACAAGTACCATACCTCCGTTCACACCTGTGTATGCTGCTGTGAACAGTGGATCTGATGCAACATTCACACCTACGTGCTTCATCGACACTATGGATCTTACCCCAGCAAATGATGCACCAATAGCTACCTCTGTGGCAACCTTTTCATTTGGTGACCATTCTGAGTAAATGTCTCCTTTATACTGCACCATGTTCTCACTGATCTCTGTACTTGGTGTTCCAGGATATGCCGCTGACACCTTGACACCTGCTTCATAACAGCCTCTTGCAATGGCTGCGTTACCAAGCATAATCTTCTTCTCGCCCATGAATCTTACCCTTTCTGTCTATTTATTGATATTTTTAATTTATTTCGTCTAATAAGACACTCTAATTTGTTATTATACAAGAATTATCAATAAAATAAAAGAGTTTTCTCTAACCCTTGATTTTCTTGTAGAGTTACATTAATACCGTAACAAGTCATTAGTGCTTGCGAGACAAGCAGCCTTGCAGGTGCTCCCCTCGTAAACTTGTTATAACTGCTGTTCTGGTGGTGACGTTCCACCACCAGCACGGCAAGTATCAATGATGATTTAGTATTGAAAAGGATGGTGTAACTTATGGAATTATTTAGTTTAAATGTTATGAAAACTTCTCAGGAAGAAAGAATCATTAAGGGTCACAATGGTGAGCCTGATTCAAAGTACTATGTTGTGTGTCTTTCAAATGGTCAGAAATCGTTTGAGGTAACGTGTGGAGAAAAGAATCCGCTTGTATCTATTGATGTATTCAGTAAGTGCAAGGTTTCTTTTGATATCGTCGATAAGAAGATAAAGCCTGTTGACGCGCTTCCGCTTGCTCCTTCAATGGCTGGTAAGGGAAGTGATAAATAATGGGTGATGGTTTCTCAATCAATCTTAGTGATAGGGATTTAAAAAATATATCGTGTGAATATAAGCGTCTTAAAAATGAGCATGCAAAGAATAGGTGCATGAATAATGTTGTTGATTATGCTTGTACATACTTCGCGCTTGATGGGTTTATAAAGGGGCTTCGATATGTTGGGCTGGATCCTGAAATATTTGAAGATGGTATAGAACCGCTTGAATAAGCGATTATATAAATACTTATGAAAGGGGGTTTGTACTATGGACTTTGAAGCTGTTACTACTGCTGTAGGTAATGTTGGTACTATTATGGGTACTGTACTTACTACTATATCAGGTAATGCCATGTTAATGGTGCTGCTTGCTGTTCCGGTCGTAGGCGCTGGATGTGTTGTATTCAAGAAGATCGTAAAGGCTGCTAAGGGTTAAGGAGGTATGAGCCATGAAGTTTGACGCTATAACTGCCGCTGTGACAAATGTTGGTAGTGTTATGAGTACAGTGCTCACAACTATTTCAGGTAATGCCTTACTTATGGTTCTGATAGCTGTTCCTGTAGTGGGTGCTGGATGTGTAGTATTTAAGAAGATCGTTAAGGCTGCAAGGGGTTAATGTTTCTTCTGTGTGTAGTGATGTTTGGGGTGTTGAACGTGACACCCCTATTTTTATAAGAAAATACGGAGAGTATGAAAATGGGATTAAAAAGAATGAATAAAAACAGAATATCATATCATGTCATGTGCTTACTAATGGCGGTGTTTATAATGTTCTGCTTTCTTGCTCCGCGGCTTTCAGTTCGTGCTGCTGATGCTGATGTGGGTTCTGATTATCAAAATTATGTAGTATTTAAGGACTATTTGTCTAGAACTGGTTATATGTCATATTATGATCATAGTTCTGAAGATTGGCTTTTTCCTACATATTGTAAAGTTAAAAAAGATTTAACTATAGCAGATTTATCAGGCACAAAAATTTCCTGGTATAACAACCCTAATAATAATAATACTATTCTCTCTAATTATTGGAATGATTTTCTTTCTCGTTCCGGTATATCTGATTTTGATATGTATTGTATTGTTGCAGCTACTGCCTCTACATGGCAAGATGGTGGAATGTCAACAGGCGTTAAAACATACAGAAATATAGATGCATGGTATGTTCTTGTTCCGTCTAGTGCAAAGGTATGTTGGGGGAAAAGCACTGAAAATCCTGTAGAGGATGGTTTTTGGAATCAGGGTTTTATCAAACTTGCTATTGACGCGCAAGGCTTTTTTGCTTTTAAGGCTTCAAGATGGAACAATGAAGATTTTACATATTCATCATATTGTTACGGTTGGGGCGATTATTCAACCTCTAATAATTCAGCAAACTCTGAACCTATGAAAAAACAGGATGATGTAAATATTATTACTCTTGAAAATCGTCATGAAAAAGGTAATGCGCCTTTTATTTTTACTAATATGGCTGCTGTTAATGTGACCGGTTGGGGCGATTGTGCAAATATGATCAAGTTTGTTAAAGGTGATAAGTCTGTAGCGACAAACGCTAACAGTTCATGGACAGAGGAAAAAGAGGGCTGCGACTCTTTCGGCTGGGATTCGTTTGATTGCTCGTTAACGAAAAATGGTGATGATGGTTATATGTTTAATTCTACTTATACATATGATAGTTACACAAAAATGACAGCAAGTCCGGAAGATTATCAGATTGTTGTTCAATTTACGTTAGATGCTAAATGGTTGGAAAAGAATGATGTTTATATTACTCAACAGTATAGTACTGAAAAGATGTTCTATAACATGTCTCCAAATCATTTGAAGTCGCTTAGGATCAATGGTAGTCATATTGCTTTTAAGCCTGATATCGGTGGCGTTGCGAAGGCTTTAGATTTATTTGATAGTGCTAAACAAATTATTGGTGCTTTGAGGGGCGCTGCAATTGATGATATCCATCAAGTTGTATCTTGTAATATCTACGCGAATATTATGCTTTATAAGCTTGGTGGCAATGCTGGTTATTCGTCTGATGTGCGTCAGTTTGTTTGGGATTATGACACTTTAACAAAAAAAGAATTGACTCCTAAAGTAACTACTGAAGGAGATGGAAAGGATAAAAAGGTTACTCAGGTTGTTGGTAATGACGGCGGCAAGACTGTTATCAATATCACTGTTAATGTATCTGGTGGCAATGGCGGAGATGGTGGCTCTGGTGGAAGCGGTGGAGCTGGTGGCTCTGGTGGCTCTGGTGGAGCTGGTGGAGCTGGTGGCTCTGGCGGTGATGGTGGCAGCGGTGGTTCTGGAACTGATACAGATCCCAGTTCTAAAGGGTTTTGGAGTATTCTCAAAGGAATTGTGGCATTTTTCAAGGCTTTGCTTGATGGTGAAGATGGTCTGTTCCCGGTCATAGCCGCATTCTTTGAGTTTATCCCTGCTAGCTTTTGGACTGTCGTTATTGGTGCCGTTGTGATCATAGCTGTGATATCTATATATAGATTGCTTAAGAAATCATAAAGGGGGTATGGAAAAAATGATAGGTGCTGTGAAAAGTATAGCAAAGGTTATATTTGATGTGCTTAACTTCAAGTTTAGCGCTGGAGATGTAAGCTTTTCGCTGTGGAATATAATCATGACTTTTCTTATATGCGGTTTGGTCGGTATCCTCATTTATTACTTTATCGCTGGAATAGCAAAGGGGGATGATTAAAAGAAAAGACCGGATTATTTTCCAGTCTTTTTCCTGTTCTTTTTGATTCCCCATATGGCTATTATTATTCCGATTATTAAAATGATTATTGGTATGAAATAAACTAATAAAATAGCGGTATTTGCTCCGTTTGCCATTTGCTTTGTTAACTCCTTTCCGTTGATAAGTAAATTATAGCATATAGAAAAAATAAGTAAATAACGAGGTGGTTTATATGGATAAGTTTATTTTTATCTGCTTTTGTGTGCAGTCGATTTTGCTCTTAGTGGTGTACTGGGTGTTGTCTTCTTGGCTTCTTGGCTTGTGAGGTGATTTATATGGATAAAGATCTTAATATGTTGATAATCTCAGCTATCGCCTGTGGTTGTTGCCTGGGTAATAGTTATTGGATTTATAAACTTAGTAAAAGACATTTGTGTGAAGACAGGTTTTTATATGTTGTATTTTCGGCTTTGGGAATACTGTTACTGGTTATGATCGTTATTCTGTATATTCTATATGTTCAGGGGGTGAATTAAATATGTGTAAAGAAAATTGTTCGGAGTGTTTACAGGATAAAAGTTGTTGTGACGGCGTGTACTATCCGCTTGTTGAATCCTGTCGTGATGATTGCATCCACGCGGATGAATGCGGTTGTGAGGGCATGTGTCAGTATTATGAAGTAGAGGAGTGATTATATATGACACTGGTTTGTATGATCGTTTTTGTGCTGGGAAGTCTCCAGCTTATCAAAGAGTATAGAGAGTTTAACGAATTTAAACGTGATGAAGAGTCGTTTAACGAATACAAGAATAAGGAGAGTGAATATCTTGAGCAAAAAATTGAAGGTGATGATTTTGATTGGTAGCGCGCTGGTGATCGGGTTCAGCCTGTGGAGTATGGCACATATCGGAGTGACGGCACACGCTGCGGAATACCAGCCGGGACTGATCGGCGCTGTACAGGTAGCAACTCCGGGTGATGCTGAGTATCTCCACAAAGTGCGTAGCCTGACAGACTGCTACAACGCGCTTATGCTTATAGCTATAGAATTTATGTTCTGGATCATGTGGAACATAGTCCGGACAGTGTACCGTATACTTTGTGACTTTAAGAAATTTTAGGAGGTGTAATGATGGACAAGTTTATATTAGAGATATATTCAAACGGTGATCTATACATGATGATGGCGAAAATATTTGCCTGGATGATCATATTACTGTGTATGGCTGTGATCCTCGGAGCGTTTAGGGGGCTGCGCTTATGATAAAAGTATTGTTAATAGTCGGTTTAATCTTCCTTGTGTGTGTGTATCTGCCTATAGTGCCATTCACTATAACCCACTTCTACCACATCATAACCAACGGCGCGGTAGATCTTTACAAATATATCAAGCATAAAGAGCGTAACCGCTGCAAGGCATACGGCAGGATATACATGATAACGGCTTACCGCAACAAGGTGTTCGGCTCCGGTAAGACTTTAGACATGACTATGCTTGCAAGACAGATATTTAATAAATATGACGGTCTCCCGGTCTGGAACGAAGAAAAGCAGGAGTTTGTGACGCAGCACATCCACCTGATTAGTAATGTTGAACTTCTGGACGTGCCCTATACACCGTTCACGACTGCGGAGCAGCTAAAGAACGTGGTTCAGGATGAGGATGATGTAACGCTGTTTGTTTTCGATGAGGTAGGTGCTATATGGAACTCTAGGAATTACAAAGACAATATAAGCACTGAATTGTTAAAGCGACTTCTACAGGTGAGGAAAAATAAAATAGGTATTCTCTGCACTGCCCAGCGTTTTAAGTTTGTTGATGCCTTGCTTCGTCAGATCACTGGAAGTCTTTACTGTGTCAATAAAACGTGGAGAATCCTCTCAGTGCGTGAGTATGATGCGGTCAGCTTTGAAAACTGCGACAACATAGACATGATCAAGCCGTTGTCGATTGGCTTTAAGTTCGTATTCGACAAAGACTATCATGCATATGATACAAGCGCGATCGTTGAAGATCTCAAAAAAGCAGATATGCTTTCAGATTCTGAGATCCTTGCAGCTCAGGGAGTCATTGAACCAAATATAGACTTCGCAACTGGAATTAAAAAGAGATTCAGGAAACGCAAGAGATAACGCGCGCCGCTGGCGGCTTTAGCCCCTGCGCGCGTGCCTGCCAGCCTGTGCCTTGGCTGCGCCCTTTAAATAATGCAAAGTGAGCGTAAGCGCAGTGCTCCGCACTGCCCTAACTATAACTAAGCCTGTAGTGGCTGCCCTGTCAAGGCCTAAAGGCTTTGCCGTGCCTTGACAGGGTGGCCATGAAAGGCTACTTAGTACCGTCTTAGAATGTGTGGAGGTGATACCGTGAAGCTTATCATAAGACTAATCAATAACATAATACTGATGTTCAACAATCTGTGTCGCCTGGCTCTCAATGTGCTTCGGTTTATGAGATAACCTAAAGATATTGAAGACCCCGGAAAGCTTGTCACGGACTTAATGCGGTCTATCTGGTAACTAAAGAGAAAAAGTGTAGGCGTGAAACGGAAGTAATAGCCCCCCTGTGGGAGCTCGGGCATAGGGGGGGTGGGGAGTTAAGGAATGGTACCATCAGAATAAAGAAAAATACACAAATTACACCTTTAACAAGTGCGCTTATATGGAGAAATAAGAAGTATATAAAAATAAGGTGTAATTGTGTAATCTTACTATCTCCCACTTCCCCATAATCATAATAAAATCAATACTTTCAGGCTATGCCGAGGGGGCTTGTCCTCGGCATAGTGTAAAAGGTGTAAAAGGTGTAAAAATACATGAAAACGAGGGAAAAACTATGGAAAACGAAAAAACAGAAAAAAAGAAAAAAGACAGAACTCCTAAAACGTGGAAAACATGCGAGATCATTCAGCAGTTAGAATATATGAGTGCTGAAGATGTAGAGTCCGGTCTTGATCATAACGCTATAAAAGATTATGCGTATATTCTGCATGATAAGGATATTAATGATGACGGCTCTCCAAAGGCTGCACACTGGCATATATATATTAGATTTAAGGACTCAACTCCTACGGATTCAATCTGTAAGTGGTTCGGTATCACATCAAACTATATCGGACGTATTCAAGGGCGGTTTGCTGATGCTCTTGCATATGCGACGCATAGAAATGTGCCGGAAAAATATCAGTATCTTGATGAAGAAGTCAAAAGCAACTTTGATTTTGTGAAAGAGCGTGACACGGCACGGAGTAAGGAAGCAGATAAGCAAAGAAAAGCAGAAATTGCCGACCTTATAATAAACGGTGTCATAAGGGAATATAACTATACAGATTACATAACCATTCAGGAATATGACAGGTTCAGGAAAACAATAGATAATGCTTTTAAGTATCGTTTAGATAAGATCAAGGGAGAAAACAGAGACATGGAAGTTATATATATCTTTGGAGATAGCAGTTGTGGAAAAACCACGTATGCAAAGGAGTTAGCCGCTCAGAATGAATATAGTTGTTATGTAAGTTCTGGCGGAGAGGATATGTTAGATGATTATAAGGGGCAGGACTGTGTAATATTGGACGACCTGCGCGCGAATGATATAAATTTCAGTAGTTTGTTAAAACTGCTTGATAATCACACACAATCGATGGTTCGCGCGCGGTATCACAACAAGTTTCTGGAGTGCAAACTTATGATCATAACTACCAGTAAGAGCATGGAAGAACTTTTCCGGGAGCTTCCCGGTTCAGATAATGAGGATATAACACAGCTCCGCAGGCGCTGCAAGCTCTATATAAAAATGACACCGCTTACAATGAATATTCGTATGTGGCAGCCTGAAAGCCTGAAATATCTCTATGTACAGACTTTAGATAATCCTGTACATGGAAGATATTCTGCGCGGGATAAAAGTCTTGATGAAGCAAAAGCTTATGTGAACAATGTTCTGTTCTTTCCTAAAGTTGCCACGGCTAAGACGATTGCTAAAGGTGAGGGTTTCAGAGAATTAACAGACGATGAAGCAGATCTTTTTTCTGATCAGATGAAGCTACCGCTTTAGCTGGAAAATATTACCAGTAAACAAATGACAAATAATACCATAAAATATGTGTCAGGGATGGCACATATTTTTTTGTGATAAAAGAGGGGTAAGCATGAAATATAAACAAATGACATGGAATGACAGGGTTAAAATGGAAACGCTGCTTAATGCCGGACATAACCGGGCATATGTTGCAAAGTTTTTACACTTTTCAAGAGCGACTATAACAAGGGAATACAAAAGAGGTATATATATACATACTAACAGTGACTTAACAGAGTGTGAGAGATACAGTGCAGAAGTGGCACAAAGAAATCATGAGTATATGCAGACATCAAAGGGTAGACCGTTAAAGGTCGGTAATGATATGGAGTTTGTGGAATTTGTAGAAAAAACAATAATAAAAGATGGCTGCTCTCCTGCTGTCGCTCTTGCTCTTGCAAGGCTGCAAGGCTTCAAAACTTCTATCAGTTCAAATACTCTTTATAGATATATCGACAAAGGTCTTTTTCTGGAACTTACAAATAAAAAGCTACCTGTAAAGTCAAAGTGCAAGAAACACCCTAAAAAGGTGAGAGTGCAAAAGCGTGCAAGTGCAGGTGAATCTATCGAAAACAGGAATAAAGATATTTTATCAAGGAATGATTTTGGACACTGGGAGATGGACACGGTTCGCGGTAAACAGGGAGTATCTAAAACATGCTTGCTGGTTCTTACTGAGCGAAAGACCAGGAACGAGGTCATCCGTAAGATGCCGGACGGAAAAGCGCGGTCTGTGGTTTCTGAACTTGATAAGCTTGAAAAAAGACTTGGTGGACTCTTCCAGAAGCTTTTCAAAACCATCACGGTTGATAATGGTGTTGAGTTTGCGGACTATGCAGGCATGAAGCGTTCACTGCTCCACCCCGGCACGGACAGAACAAAGGTATATTACTGTCACCCATACAGCAGTTATGAGCGTGGATCCAATGAAAACGCTAATAAGTTAATCAGGCGACACATACCAAAAGGCAAGAATACAGACAGATACAGCTACCAGCAGATAAGGTATATACAAGACTGGATAAACAACTATCCGCGCAAGCTTCACGGCTGGCGGACTGCTGGCGAACTATTCCGGGCAGAAGTGGCAAGTATAACATCGCAAACGGTAATTTTGTAAAAATGTTACAATAAAAGAGTGAAAATAAGCAGTGCTGCGGCTCTGATCAGGGGTTAGATCAGGGCTGTTTGTTGTGCAAAAGTGACAAAAAACAAGGGCGGTAAAAAAGGAAAATACCGCCCTAAACATATGTTTGTGTGTTACTTTATTATTGACAATTTAGCAACCCTTGATTTTCTGAGTCTGACGTACCATATCTGCAAAATCCTGCCACTGCATATCGATAATGTCATCACTGTCGGATGAGCTTCCCGTCTTTCCACTAACCAGTGACAGAATCATATCAAGATCTGCTGCTCCCGCGTACTCACTGTTTTTGAGGAGCATGCCATAAGCCGCCACTGCACTTGCCGCACTCATGTCAGCGGACATTCCGCCGTTGTAGCTGTCTGTCTTCACCACACAGCTCACAAGGTTGCTCTTATCTCCATCGGGTTCCTTGTATCTTATGTTCACTGTCGCAAGCTCACCTGCGTAGTTCTCTGCGCTATCTGACTTATCCTGAAGGTCTTGTGATGTTGACTCTGCTGTATTCACCTGATTTGTATTTTCTCCGTATTTGTGATTGGCCGCAGGTACTTCAAAATCAGATCCGGCCGGCACTATCTCATACAGCACCGTAACCATGTGTCCTGCACCTATCTCACCGCCGTCCACCGCATCATTTGCAAAATCCGCATCCGCAAGAGCGCGGTTCTCATAGCCTATCTGTCTGTATCCCTTTACATTTGTCGGGTTAAACTCTATCTGAAACTTCACGTCCTTGGCAACGGTGTTCAGTGTGCCGCCCATCTCGTCCACCAGCACCTTCTTTGCCTCATACGCGGAATCTATAAATGCATAGCTTCCATCGCCGTTATCTGCCAGCGCTTCAAGCTTGTTGTCCTTCAGATTGTCCGTTCCAAACCCAAGCACGCTGAGGAAAATGTTGTTTTCCTTCTTCTCCTCGGTTATTAGATCCACAAGGTCGCTTTCACTGGTCAGCCCCACGTTCAAGTCCCCATCTGTCGCAAGTATGACACGGTTATTTCCACCATTTATGAAGTTTTTCTCCGCCAGCTCATAAGCTGTGATGATGGCATCGCCGCCGTTGGTGCAGCCCTCAGCGGTCATATTTGAAAGAGCCTCACTTATAGTATACTGCTCTGAACCTGGTGTACCCGAGAGCACCACAGTATCCTCTCCCGCATAAGTGACAATGCTAACCCTGTCATTTCCATCCAGATTCTCCGCGAGCATAGCAAATGACTGCTGCACAAGAGGGAGTTTATTGTCATCATACATAGATCCCGAGGTATCGATCAGAAACACTAGATTTGAAGGCTTCTTGTCCCCGAAATCTATCTCGTCTGTGTTGATACCCACCATCATAAGCTTTGTGTCCTTGTTCCACGGGCAGTCCGAATATTCTGTGTATATAGAGAACTTCTCTCCGTCCTCAGGCTTCTTTCTGTAGTCATAGGTAAAATAATTCAACATCTCCTCTATTCTCACCGCTCCATCAGGAGGTAGACTACCTGACTCTATATATGACCTGACGTTGCTGTAGGATGCTGTATCCCTGTCCGCCGCAAATGTAGAAAGTGGTCTGTCAACTGTGGACACAAATCCATTCTCCGTCATGCTGTCATATTCTCTCGTATCGTAGGCGACCTCTGTATACATAGAATTTGAAGTATCTGTCACCATCGCTGTATCTCCAGCGACTGTTGCCACATCACAAGCTTCCTCCGCATACATAACATCATTCGACGTACTGTTGAATATTCCACTCAAGCCATTGTCCTGCAGCGACTTCTTTTTTTGCTTACTTTCTTTTTCCCTGTACTTTTCTGCGATCCCTGTTATCTCTGTATTATCCCCATTTTGTTTTTCAAGGCGCATTCCCCTGCCATCTACTGCATCATCGTTACCGCAGCCCGTAAGACCTCCTACCATCATAATCCCTGCCATAACTGCGCATATGGATCTTGCAAATATTTTTGAATTATATTTCATCATAAAAAATCCCTCCGTAATATGAATTTCAAGCTACCGGTCAAGCCTTATATTCTATATACGAAGGGATTATTATTTTTTATGGTAATTTCTGTATTTTTTTAATTTTTGATTTGTTTGTGCTATTCTGCCCTCTCAAATCTGTACCAGTTGCCCTCAACCTTCACTACAAGGCTGCCATCATCACACACAATGTAGGCTGAGTTTCTGGATGGGTTCATGTCAAAGTTGACCTCGCCGTCATTTGCCGGCACGCCATCGGTGTAGCTCTCAGCGTAGGTCGCTTTGCTCTCATCCACGCTGTCAGCATCGACCATGTCGTATGTGTCCCTGTAGAGCACACCATCCAACATGATCATGGGGATATAGTCAGCACTATTCACAGAATTCTGAGCATCAGTATTTCTCTGTACATCATAGCTCGCCGTGGCGTTGTCTGCCATTTCAGCAGCGTCGCCTTGAATATCGTCTGCCGCAGCCGCGTCACTTTCTTCTGCATAATAACTTTCATCCGAAGTCACCTTCACACTGTTGTCCTGCGCTGTCTTATCGCTTGCCCTCTTACGGCTGTTCCTTAACGGTCCGGCTACGATCAGCACACACACCACTGCCGCTGCCACAAGACCGGAGACGATCTGGATGGTTCTTCTGTTCCTGACTTTACGGTCTTTCTTGACTCCAAACTTCTTATCTCCAGATTTCTTATCCTGCACCCGCTGCGCATCCACCGCATCAAGTCCTGCCTCTATTTTTTCCCAGAGATCAGGTGCATCCATATTCTCTATATATTTGTCAGCTATTTCCTTTTCCAGTTCATCTTCATGTCTGTTCATAGTCTGCACCTCCTAAGTCTCTTGATTGCACTGTTGTAAAGCCACGTGACTGTTCCCATCGGCTTGCCAACTATCTCTGATATCTCTCTGAAGGTAAATCCTCCAGCCACCTTCATATCAACTATCTCCCGCTCATCAGGCTTAAGCGACTCCATGGCCACCTTCAGTGACACGCTGTTCACAACCTGTTCCTCCATGCTGCCACTCTGCCCGGTCTCCGGTATCTCATCCACCAGAGCCTCACGGTCTATCTTCCTGATCCTGTCCACCGCCATATTCCGGGCGATCGTGACCAGCCATTTCTTATGTCCATTTCCCGGCTTATAGCTTCCCGCAATGCTGTACAGCTTGATGAAGAATTCCGATGTCACATCCTCAGCCTCCTCGCGCTGTCCTATGGCGTCGTACACCACAGCATATATGAGCTTCAGATACGCATCATATATGTGCCGCAGGCTATCACTGTCGCCCGCCGCCATCGCAGACATGCACTGTTCAAATTCTCTGTCTGTCATAGCTCCCTCCTCATGATAATATACGTTATATCAACTGATTTTTATGGAATGTAATTTAACTTTTTAATCTTTTCCGCCTATTTGCAACATCATATCTTCCGCATGGCGGCAAATCCCATCACGTAATTTTTACTGCCACCAGCCGTGTCAAATGGCCATACCATATGGCGGCTGTCAACCAGCTCCACGTCGTAGTTCATATGAAGCGACATATCCTTCATGAGCTGTGCCACACCTTCTATGTCCTCCACCGACTTCATCGTCTCCACATCCCGCCTGTCAAATGCATTTGCAAGCTTCTCTGCGCATGTCTGATCCTCACATGCAACGACCTCATATCCATATATGAGGACATCCTTTGTCATATGATACATGTAGTCATTGAGTCTCTCCACCGCCGCCTCGTTCAGCCCCGAGATGGCACTGCTTATGAGTCTAAGATCCTCGTCATGATAATTGTCCCTGTAGTGGTAAAGCAATGCAGCAAATCTGGAATTGAGCTGGCTGTGAAGCCCGACCGCCACACTGTAATCAAATATATCAAGATACCTGTCAGTGTCATTTACTATATCCCCAGATTCCGTTCTGCCAATATATTTACCGGAATTGGCAGTCGCTATGCCTGTCAGGAACTCAAGTATATGCTCGGTGTCCGCACAGTCCTCAAGCATCGCCTCATACAAGCGGTACTGGTCATCGTCTACATGCCAGAATGGAATATCCGCTATTATATAATCCTGTTCCTTCAGCCCATATTCCCTGACTGCCGAAAGCAAAGCTTCCCTGTCTCTGTCTATGAGCACCAGCCTGTAATTATCTGCCAATCTTCCTATATCTATATCGCCGGCCGGTCCTATTCCCCACAGTGCAAGCACAGGCTTTGAATTCGCTGCATCTGCATCCTGCCCGGATTCTTTTTTTACCCGGCAGTTATTTTCTATATATTCCGTCACCTCACGTCTGTACTGTTCCCATCCCACATAGGAATCCGGTATACGCTCCGTGGCGATCATCTCATCAAAATAGCTCATTGTCTTCTCCTGACTCTGTGAACTGACAAATAAAGCAAAAGGGTTATGCCTGTCAGTATTTATTGATCATTCACAGGTATTTTATAAAATTTTATTTTTAAGCACAAGTGTAATGTAGTATAATACACATAGTTGTGCAACAGGACACACCATTCCAGTTTTTTACATTTTGGAGGAGTTATGGAATCAATACAGACAAATGCTCTGAACAGCAAATACATCAATTCCCTTCTGCGTCCGGAGGAAAATCCCTTCATGCAGGAGATGCAGAACTTTGAGGAGATCATGATGATGTATTCATGTGCCATCAGAGAGGTAAAGACAAAATTCGAAGTGCTGAATGATGATTTCAGCGTAAGATATAAGAGAAATCCTATAGAATTCATACAGTCAAGGATCAAAAAGCCTGTCAGCATTGCCAAAAAGCTTGCTAGCAAGGGCTGTCCGGTTACATGTGCAAGTATACTGAACAATCTGGATGATGTCGCCGGAATAAGAGTCATCTGCCCATTCATCGACGACATATATATGGTGGCAGAAAAGCTCATAAGTCAGGACGACATCACCCTGATTGAAGCAAAAGACTACATATCGCATCCAAAGCCAAATGGCTACCGCAGTCTGCATGTCATAGTCGAGATTCCTGTGTTCTTCGCAGACCACACAAGGAATATGCGTGTGGAGGTACAGATCAGAACAATCGCGATGGACTTCTGGGCGAGCCTGGATCACCAGCTCAGATATAAGAAGGATATCCCGAACGTGGACATGATCTCCGCAAGACTTAAGAAATGCGCAGATGTGATATCCGCAACAGACCTTGAGATGCAGTCCATCAAGAACAGCATATATGGTCAGAGGTATATTCCTGAACTTAAGAGAGAATCACCTGAAGAATAACTACAGTTATTTATTACTGATATTTTTCAACCTCAGGTAGAATGAAAAAATTGAAATATTTGCAACTTTTCATTTGACATTTTATCAAATCTGTTGTAGTATAACTGATGTTGTTAAGCAACATGTGTGCATAGCTCAGCTGGATAGAGCACTTGGCTACGGACCAAGGTGTCGGGGGTTCGAATCCTCTTGCGCACGTGACAGAAGCTGTCTGAATTATTTCAGACAGCTTTTTTGTTTCATCAAAACTACTTTATAACAGCCAAATATTATTCATAAAAAAGCCAGGGGGGTGATTGTGATATACTTCACATATCATCCCCTGACTTTCCGTATACACATGGGGTGCGGCTATAAGCTTTATTTACATAAAGTGCTACTCCCTGCTCCCCAGATATTCTTCCACCTTCTCCGGCGTATCCAGTCTCAGCCGTACAATAGTCATCATGATCATGTATCGCAGGACTTCCTTTAATATCTCTTCGTCAAACTGCGACTTCATATTTTCCGGATACGCATGTACGAGAAAATGCACATTGTAGGCATCGCCCTGTCTTGATATAAATGCACTCACATAGAGGCCATTCATGACCGCTGTTATGATGTCGTCATCCGTGATCTGTATATTTATCTTATACATCTTTGATATAAACTTTACCGTCTTGTCTTCTTTTACGAGAAAACGCCTGTCTGTAATCTCTCCTATGGAAAAGTTCTGTTTATGGAGTGTTATCGCCTGCAGGAATTCTGATTCCCTGTCATTCTCAATTATGTAATCATATATATCATTCGGTGTGTATGCCATGTTACTCAAGTTGTCCTTTCGTCTATTTGTCTATGATCTATGCGCTAAGCACTTTTTTCATTCTCACATCCGGTGTCATCACGTCACACTGCCCATCGTAAGCCCAATCACAAATACCACAAATGCACCAATTGTAAGCACGTACCACTCAATGACACGGACTGCAAGTTCCCAGTCCGACGGCTCAACATCATGCAAGTTTCTCACTCTGGGCCACATAGCCAGTTTGAAAAGTTCATCAGGAAACAACATGCTTACGACTGCAATAATGCATATAATGATTCCGAATATATATAATACTATATTTCCTCTGTTTGTAGTCTGCGGACCAGTAATAAACTTCACTATTTCATAAATATCCGGTGGATTTGCATAATAATCTCCTAAAACCACATCAAAATCGTTTGCCATCGTGCCGTCCGCATTGTATACCATGTAGCCATCTTTTGAGACAGCGCCTCTAAAAAACACCTTATCACCTTCCATGATCTTTACTCCGATATAATCATCAGATGATAACATGCCATCCTCTGTCCCTGCTGGTATGACAGAAGGATCCTCCATCCAGCTATATGGTCCATATGTTATGTCCCTATATTCGTCTCCTGTAAATCGGTGATAACACTTAAATTCTATCCTCTGGTCATCATATACTGTGATGCTTGTATATTCATCTGTATATATCACCTTTCCCTGTTCTTCTTTTCGAGTCAAAAAGTCATCCCTGAACTCTATTCCCTTTATGGACATTATAATCGGATAAATTATAGAAAATGCTATGATCATCACCACTATAATGATCATTAGAACCTTCTGCGTCTTAGATAAATTCTTTATTCTTTCCATACACAGTTCTCCCTTCAACCACCAATTTTCTGTTATCTTCATGAGCTGCCAAAACATGCTCTGCAAGTTTCAAGTACATATCGACTGCCTATATTATCCTCCCGTGCTATCCGCAGCCCCTGACTAATGCCCACGCACGCCTAGAACAGATCCAGCGTATTGTCAAGATATATTTCTTCTCTAACCTTGAGCTGATACTCTGGCTTTGTCATATAGTATAGCAGAAATTCCAGCACTATGGCACTCCCAAGACTTCTCCCCTCTATCTTGAGATTGGAAAATCCCATCGGCAGGTAAATGTTCCTTATATCATCTATACCTATAAATCCAGGATTCTCCATCGCCTTTGAAAAACGATAGCCGTCTGCTGCGTTCGGCGATGTACAGCGGTGAATTGATCTCTCACCGAGAGCCATACGGCTCACATCCTCATAGCAGGCTTTCCTGTCCTGACAGGAGAACGAACAACACTCGTTGCACAGGAATTCCACTTTGTCTTTCTGCTTTTGCGAAAGCGCTCTCAGCCTGTCAAATGCTTTGTTCAGTCGGAAATCCGGCACAACATATCGGAATTCATCCCGGTCAAGCTCTGCCGAAAACTGGTCAAAGTCCGTAATGACCTTTGTTGTAGATGAAACCATATATAGTCCCGGATAGTTCTCCTGCAGATAGTCAAGTAACAACTCCGAATGGACTATGACACCGTTTTGAATATCACCCTTCTCAAACGCTCTGCACAAATCATTACACCGTTTATCCGCAAGATGTTCCAGTCTTAACAATGAGTTGCTGAAGGTCAGCCTCGCCGATATTCCATACTCACTCATAAACTCCAGCACATCTCCGGCATCGCTGTCGCCATATCCCACTCTGCCACCACCCCAGAGGCAGTCTCCCGGTGCTCCATACACCGAGCCGATATCACACCAGTCGTAAAAATATTCCCTGTGCTCACGGTATAGTGGCAGGAATACCTTGTACAGCTCGTAGAATTCAAAAAGTCCGGGCAGATGGTAATGTGCCTTGTATTCTGTTTTGTTATTCTCTGGCATTGATCTGCCAGACAATGGCTCATTCTTCATAGTGTTCATTTTTCTGTTTTTCTTTCAATTCCCACATATTATCTTCGTTTCCAGCTTCCGCATACTGTCTACAATTATATAAAAGTTCTTCATCTGTTGCAAACCATGTTTAGGATATTGTATATTTGAGCTATGGAAATTCACATTTTATAAGTGAGGGATGACTATGAATTATGCATTTACAAATGGACAAATATTAAACGGAACTAAAGATATGCAGATACAGACCGGTCTCTGTATCCTGGTCAGGGACTGCAAAATATACGACATCGCAAAGGATACTGCTGATCTTGACGGATACAAGATCATAGACCTTCAGGGACATTACATTCTGCCGGGTCTTATCAATATGCATGTACATCTTGCGGGAAGCGGAAAACCACAGAAGAAGCAGCGCAACAATGAAAAACTTGTAAATACCATCATGGGCTCGGCGCTTACCAGAGCCATCGCATACAACATGGTGGCGGGCTTTGCAAAGGACGAACTGCTAAGCGGTGTCACTACCATAAGAACTGTTGGCGGCCTTGGAAACTTTGACACCAGACTGCGTGACGAAATCGAAGCAGGCACCAAGACGGGGCCGCGTATCCTTGCCGCCAACCGGGGAATCTCGGTTCCCGGGGGACATATGGCGGGATCTGTAGCTATCGCTGCTGCAAACATAGATGAAGCACTTGCCCACCTGAACAAATGTGAGAAAGAAAAGGTTGACATAATCAAGCTCATGATCACCGGTGGAGTGCTTGATGCAAAGGAAAAGGGCACTCCAGGAGAACTGAAGATGTCACCTGATATGGTGCGCGCAGTCTGCGACAAGGCTCATGCAGACGGCTACATGGTTTCCGCACACGTCGAATCACCCGAAGGTGTCCGCGTTGCTCTGGAAAACGGAGTTGATTCCATAGAGCACGGTGCCAAAATGGACGATGACATGATTAGACTTTTCAAGGAACGCGGAGCATTCCTCTGCACCACTATCTCTCCGGCTCTTCCATATGCCCTGTTTGAACGCGCACTCACGAATGCGACCGAGGTCGAACAGTACAATGGAAATGTCGTATTTGAGGGAATCATAGACTGCTCAAAGGCAGCCCTGGCAAATGACATCCCTGTTGTACTGGGAAATGACGTCGGCTGTCCATGGATCACACAGTATGACTTCTGGCGTGAGCTGTACTACTTCCACAAATACGTCGGGGTATCCAACTCATTTGCACTGTACACCGCGACAAAGCGGAGTGCGGAGCTTGCCGGGATTGGACAGCTCACCGGATCCATCGAGAAGGGCAAATATGCAGACATGATAGTCACCGCAGGAAATCCTCTTGACGATCTGCGCGTCCTAAGAAACCTTGAGATGGTCATCACCAAGGGAAACATCATCGACCACCCAAAGATCAAGAAGAGGAAGAATGTCGATGCAGAGCTGGACAAGTTTCTGTAGGCAATACAAACAAACTGCAACGGAGGTTATTATTTATTATGGGGAATACATTCAGGGAAGTGCAGTGTTTCAAATGCGGACACATTTTTATGTGGCAGAAAGATGGTATAGAATATCAGTCTGAATATCGTCTGGAAAGCACCAGCGAACTGCTGGGAATTGCGGCATGTCCTAAATGCGGAACGGATATGCTGGTAATTCCGCATATTCTTGAGGGAATCTCTAAAGATTCAAATGGAATTGTGGAATCAGGGATACGGGGAATATAAAGACAAAAATAACCGGGTATGTTTCTTCCTGAACATGCCCGATTATTTTTTATATGGGAATATCCTACTCATCTGGATTCACGATGGCGCCTATCTTAAACTCTCTGCCATCCTTTTGCCACTGTCTGTACTCCGCTGTAGCGGCAAAGAGTACATCTCCCGATGAGTTGATTGCCGTCTCAAGTGAATCCTGGACCACTCCGATGATCATTCCGACAGCAACAGCCTGCATGGATATATCCTGTGGGATTCCAAACAGCGAGCACGCCATAGGAATGAGCAACAGCGAACCTCCCGCAACACCTGAGGCACCGCACGCGCCAAGGGTTGCCATAAGACTGAGCATGAGTGCTGTCGGAACGTCAACCGACACTCCCATGGTATTTGCAACGGAAAGCGCCATTATAGTTATAGTGATGGCGGCACCATCCATATTGATGGTCGCGCCAAGCGGTATGGATACCGAATACACATCCGGGTCAAGTCCAAGTCTTTTGCAAAGTGACATGTTCACTGGGATATTTGCCGCAGAACTTCTGGTGAAGAACGCCGTCACACCTGACTCTCTGAGGCATCTCCACGCAAGTGGATATGCATTTCTCCTTAAGACGATAGTCGCAAGGAGCGGATCTACGATCAATGCAACCGTAAGCATGGCGCCCACAAGCACAAGCAGCAATCTGCCATATTCCTTGAATATCGACAATCCACTCTCCGATACTGTCGTGAACACAAGTCCCATGATTCCAAATGGTGCGCACCCGATGATCCACCTCACGACGGTTGATACCGCATCCGATATGGATACAAGTGCAGATTTTATAGACTTGCTTGTCCGTCGCATGGCAAGTCCAAACAAAAGTGCCCATGCAAGTATGCAGAGATAATTTGCGTTGAGTATCGCATTTACGGGATTATCGGTGATGTTGAGCAAAAGATTCTGGAGGACCTCCATGATTCCCGATGGGACGACATCCGCCTGATATGATTCAAGGTCCAGTGTCATGGTTACAGGGAAAATAAAACTTGCGCTCACCGCCACTACTGCTGCGCATAGCGTGCTGAGCATATACATGATCGTCACCATACGGAACTGCTGGCCATTTCCCTTTCCTGCATTTGCAATTGAGCTGATGACAAGGGCAAACACCAGTATCGGTGCAATTGCCTTGAGCGCCCTGACGAACATGGTTCCGATCAGGCCTATTCCCGTTGCCCCCGGCACCAGAAGTCCCAGCACCGCACCGATCACTATTCCAACCAATATCTTCGCGATCAGCGACACTCTATTCCACATCTCTACAATCTTTTTCATGAATCTAACTCCTAACTATATCTATATTTCTGCTTTTTAACACACATTTTCTTTAGTATTCTTCTTTCTCAGAAGAAGCATCCTCACGAGCAAAAGCACTGGGAATATAACTCACGCAAGGATTCCGCGTTTCTTAATAGTATCATATATCGATCAGGCTTGTATATAACAGATTTCATAACGCAAAAAAGCGGCGAACAGATTCTTGCTTCTGTTCGCCGCCACTTCACTTCTATAATACTCTATTTTATGACCAGACTTCCTCTGCTATCTCCTTAACGAGCTTGAGCTTTGCCCACTGCTCTTCCTCTGTCAGCTTGTTTCCGATCTCACAAGATGCAAATCCACACTGAGGGCTCAGGCATAATCTGTCAAGTGGTACATACTTTGCAGCCTCATGGATCCTTGCAATGACCTTCTCCTTATCCTCAAGAACCGGAGACTTTGTAGTGATGAGTCCGAGCACGACCTTCTTGTTCTCTGAAACCTTTGCAAGAGGTGCAAATCCGCCTGATCTCTCATCATCATACTCAAGGAACAGCGCATCCACATTCTCATTTGCAAATACGTAATCTGCAACTGTGTCATAAGGGCCACTGGTGAAGAATGTTGAGTGGTAATTTCCTCTGCAGATATGTGATGTAATAACCATATCCTCCGGCTTTCCCTCCAATGCAAGGTTGTTCACTGCAAGCAGCTCTTTCTTGACATCCTCAAGTGATATTCCAAGTGCCTTATATCTCTGCTTTGCGGCATCCCCCACTATGGCGCCCCATGTACAATCGTCAAGCTGCAGGTTTCGGCATCCAGCATCATAGAACTGCTTAATTACATCCTGATAAGCCTTTCCAATGTCCTGGATAAGCTCCTCATTTGCAGGATAGAACTTCCTTGTGTTTGCAATATTGTCAGGTACTATCATCTGCTGAAATGTCTGTGCAGGAGCCGGTATCGTATACTTTGCAACAGTATTCTCATCCTCGAACTGTTTTAAGAACTTAAAATATTCAACAAATGGGTGCGCCTTTGCCTTTATCTTGCCTACAAGATAAGTGTCGTCAAGAACTGCAAGCTCTGCATCGAATTTCACACCATTTCCAGTGTTCTCATGGGCAACGCCATCAAGTCCCCACATAAAGTCAAGATGCCAGAATGTTCTTCTGAACTCGCCATCTGTGATCGCATGGAATCCGAGTTCCTTCTGCTTTGCAACGACCTTGATGATCTCCTCATCAACAACTTTATCGAACTCCTCCTTGGAGATCTTTCCGTCCCTATATGCTGCCTTCGCATCCTTGAGTACCTGTGGTCTCAGGAAGCTTCCTACAAAATCGTATCTGAAAGGTGTCTGTAATTTGCTCATACGTCTTTATCCTCCGTAGTGTTTTCTCGTTTTCTTAACTTGAGGATATTCTAGCAGGATAGGCTGTCCATGGAAAATACTATTATTTTGAGGCTCGTCATAGTTTTAAACTATGGAATATGATAAGAGTACTCCACTATCAATGCTTAAAATTCTATAAACCGCCAAATCTATAATAAAAAGCCTGCATAATCCCTATGTGAAATCATCCACAATGACAATCGTCAAATATGATTTCATATAGGCTTATACAGGCTTTCATACCCTATTATTCAATATTCTTTAACTCCACTGCGAGTTATACAGATCCGCATAGAATCCATTCTGAGCCATGAGCTCATCATGGTTACCCTGCTCTATGATGTCACCGTCCTTCATAACAAGGATGATGTCTGCATTCTTGATGGTTGACAGTCTGTGGGCTATGACAAAGCTTGTCCTGCCTTTCATCAGATTGTCCATGGCTCTCTGAATCCTGTGTTCTGTTCTCGTATCGACTGACGATGTAGCCTCATCGAGGATCAGGACCGGATTGTCAGCAAGAATTGCCCTTGCGATAGTTAAGAGCTGTTTCTGTCCCTGGGAGATATTTGTTATCTCCTCATTGAGCTCCATGTTGTATCCACCCGGAAGTGCCGAGATAAATCTATGTGCATGAGCTGCCTTTGCCGCTGCGATAACTTCCTCATCCGTAGCGTCCAATCTTCCATATCTGATATTCTCCATGATAGTGCCCTTGAACAGCCATGTATCCTGAAGCACCATGCCAAATACATCCCTGAGTTCACGCCTGTTGAAGTCCTTAATATTGTGTCCGTCCAAAAGTATAGCACCGCCATTCACGTCATAGAATCTCATAAGCAGCTTGACCATGGTGGTCTTGCCCGCTCCGGTAGGTCCGACTATGGCTACCTGCTGTCCCGGTTTTACATGGGCTGAGAAATCCTTGATGATGATCTGATCCGGATTGTAGCCAAACTTTACATGTTCAAATGTAACTTCACCCTTGATTCCCTCTGTGGATACAGGATTCTCTACTATCTGCTCCTCTTCTTTCTCTTCAAGAAGTTCAAATACTCGCTCAGCGGCTGCTGCCATCTGCTGCATCATATTTGTGACCTGGGCAACCTGCTGAACAGGCTGTGTGAGGTTCTTCACGTACTGTATAAATGCCTGGATATCACCTATCTGGATAGTTCCTCTGATCGCCAGAGCCGCACCTGATATGGCAACTGCCACATAGCCCAGATTACCGACAAACATCATAATAGGCTGCATCAGTCCTGAGAAGAACTGTGACTTCCATGCTGACTTGTACAGAGTCTCATTTGTCTCATGGAACTCTCTTCTAACGTCGTTCTCCTTATTGAACGCTTTTATGACATTGTGTCCGCCATACACCTCTTCAACCTGACCGTTTATGTGTCCCACGTATTCCTGCTGCTGCTTGAAGAATCTCTGGGATTTCTTGATGACAAACATCATGAGCATGATACTTATCGGAAGTATCAGCACTGATATAAGTGTCATAAGCGGGCTGATCGTGAGCATCATCACGATTACACCGATGACCGTACTAACCGATGTAATGAGCTGTGTGATACTCTGGTTCAGACCATTTCCCATGGTGTCTATATCATTTGTGATCCTTGAAAGTACCTCGCCATAGGTTCTGCTCTCAAAGTAGCTCATCGGCATCCTGTTGATCTTCTCGGATACCTCACGTCTCATCCTGTAGCACACCTTCTGGGTGATACCGGTCATGATGAAGCCCTGAACAAAGCTAAATGTCACACTTAGCACATACAAACCGAGACAGAACAGCAATATCTTACCGATATACGTGAAATCAATTCCGCCGTTGCCTGTTATCTTGTTCATGATCCCCTCGGACAGGGCTGTTGTCGCCTTGCCGAGTACCTTCGGACATACTACGTTGAATATTGTACTTCCAATTGCAAATATAGCAACGACAACAACCGCTGCCTTGTACTTGCCTATATATCTGAATAACTTTCCTATCGTTCCCTTGAAGTCCTTGGCTTTCTCGCCGCCTCTCATAGGACCGTGGCCTCTTCTAGGGCCTCTGAAACTTCTCTGATTATTTGTCTGATTCTGTTCTGCCATGTCCTACACCTGCCTTTCTGAGTCAGTTCCAAGACTGGCTGCTATCTCCGATGGGGAAAGCTGCGACTCGGCTATCTGCCTGTACTCCTCACAGGTCTGCATGAGTTCCTTGTGAGTTCCCTTGCCGACTATCGTACCCTCGTCAAGCACAAGTATCTGATCTGCTGAGAGTATGGTGCTTACTCGCTGTGCAACGATAAATACTGTACTGTCATTTACGTGCTCGCCAAGTGCCTTTCTGACTGCCACATCCGTCTTGAAATCAAGCGCCGAAAAGCTGTCGTCAAATATCAGGATCTTCGGCTTTCTCGCTATGGCCCTGGCTATAGCAAGACGCTGTTTCTGACCACCGGACACATTTCCACCGCCCTGGGCAACCGCACTGTCGTAACCGTGCTCCTTCTCCTCTATGAAGTCGGATGCCTGGGCAATCTCAGCTGCAAGCTTGACATCTTCATCAGATGCATCTGGTGCACCGAATCTTATATTGGACGCAATCGTTCCCGAGAACAGAATTCCCTTCTGCGGAACAAAACCGATATTCTGTCTCACGCTCTCCATGGTGAGGTCTCTTATATCCTGTCCGTCTATCGTTATCGACCCCTCCGTAACATCATAGAATCTCGGGAGGAGCTGAACCAGTGTACTCTTACCACAACCGGTACTTCCTATGATCGCCGTAGTCTGTCCAGGCTTGGCCTCAAATGAGATATTCTCAAGTACGTTCTCATCTGCTCCCGGATATGCAAATGCGACATTGTCATACTTTACGACACCCCTTGGTGCTTCAAGCTTCTTTGCCCCGGCTGCGTCCTGAACCGTCACATCCGTATCTATGATCTCCTGTATTCTGTCTGCTGCCACACTGGCACGAGGGAGCATGACTGACATCATGCTGAGCATAAGGAACGACATGATAATAAGCATTGTGTATGTAATAAATGCAGTCATTGATCCTACCTGGAGGACACCCGCATCAATCTTGTGAGCTGCCACCCACTCTATGAGTATGCTTATGGCATACATGATGAACATGAGTATAGGCATTGCAAATGTCATGACTCTATTGACGAACAATGTGTTCTTCGTCAGGTCTTTATTTGCCTCGTCAAATCTCTCTTCCTCTCGTTCCTCTCTGCCAAATGCCCTGATAACCGGGATACCTGTAAGTATCTCTCTTGACACAAGGTTTACTCTGTCCACCAGTGTCTGCATAACTTTAAACTTTGGCATGGCGATGACCATAAGCGTTCCCATGAGAATCACAACTGCTGCTATACCGATGAATATTACCCAGCCCATTCCGGCTCCATTCTCAACAACCTTGACGATTCCTCCAATAGAAAGTATCGGTGCATATAGAACCATTCTGAGCATCATAACTGTAACCATCTGTATCTGCTGGACATCATTTGTAGATCTCGTTATAAGAGATGCGGTTGAGAACTTGTTGATCTCAGCATCCGAAAATGCGATAACCTTGTTGAACACCTTCTCTCTGAGTCCGCAGGCAACGCTTGCCGCAACCCTTGACGCCACAAGTCCTATGAGAACCGCAGCTGCAGCCATGAGAAGTGACATCCCAAGCATCTTCACCGCTGCCCACTTCAGATATGACATCTGTCCTGCCTTATAATCGTAGCCAAAGCTGTCGTAGCATATCCTTGTACATGCTATGGCTGTGGATTCCATATAGTCTTCACCCATGCTGTCGAGCATGCCGTCAACCGTAGGCTTCATCTGTTCACCGATCTGCGCCCACATCTCCTCCGGCATCTCGTCAAGGGTGATTCCCATCTTATCGAGTCCTGCCTTAATTGCATTGTCCTCGTCAGAGTTCACCATCTGATAGGGATAGTAATACATCATAAGTCCCTTCATACAGGCACTATCCACTTCTTCTATGTGTTTCTCGCCGTCTTCTGTCAGATAATAATAACCATCCGAACCGTCTTTATAATATTTCTCCCATACGGCTTTCTCATCGTCATCCATAAATCCGTCTATCACGTTATAGGCTTTCTCCGGGATCTGTTTTGGGCTACAGTTCTCTATACCGTAGTTCTGTATACCGGTATCTATGAGCTTTGAGGTGTAGTCCGGAAGTGACAGATCACAGTATGCCTGCAGAACGAGAAGCAGGGCTATGATAATGACCGACTTCCAATACGGCTTCAGATTTCTGAATATCTGCATGTCATTTCCTCCTTGAACAATTATTAATCAGATGAATGTATCCCCCTCTAGTCTTTCTATGTGCACAACATAACATCACCTGTACAGGTGATGTTATGTTGTAAACGTTAATATACATTATGCAAGGATACATTCATCTGATATCTACGCTTTCTTCTGACGGAGAAAATGCCATGCTTTAGCTGACGTTGTTTTCCCCTTTACATTTCCAAGCGTATTCTTACTTTATTTGAATATCTTTGAAAGTTTATCATTGCATATATTCTTAGTCAATTAAATATCTATAAAGATTTAATAATTTTTATGACAAAAGAACGGCAGCCGCTGTTCTCCAGCAACTACCGTTTTTTTCCGTTTCTTCTGACTTTCAATCTAAGCCAGCTTTATCCGCTCCGCCGCATCCCTTGTTATAGCAAGTCTTTTTCCCTTTACTTTGATTATCACATTGCCAAAGTAAGACGATACGACCTGCACCTGATCTCCGGTCTCAAGCTGGCATGCGCCGAACAGTGATCTGTCCGCACAGTTCCAGGCTATCTCACCTGAGAAACCGTTTACTGTATCTGATAATGACATCATAGTAACCACCCCTTCAAAATAATTGTTTTAATGAATTATATTATTTTTCAATGCACTATCCGATATGCAATTTGTCTTTCGTTTCTTCTATTGTCTACACAATTATAACTCTTCAGGGTCGGTGCAAGTCAATTCTAATTGTTAGTATATGGGGCTAATCTTTCTTACACCGAACTAACTTGGATACACAAAAACCCCACCGACATCCGACTTACCATCAGACATCAGTGGGGTTATAATGTTCTCAATAATTATTATCTCACATCGAATTACTCGATCATTACTCGATTACCTTGAGCCATCCCTCTGGACCTTCGATTCTGCCCATCTGGATTCCTGTAAGAGTATCATACAGCTTCTGGATAACTGGTCCCATCTTCTCCATACCGCTTGGGAAGCAGATCTCCTTGCCGTGGTCGTTGATCTTGCCTACAGGTGAGATAACTGCCGCCGTACCGCACAGACCGCACTCTGCAAAATCCTTAACCTCATCGAAGTATACTTCTCTCTCCTCAGCCTCAAGTCCAAGGATATCCTTTGCAACTACCATCAGTGAACGTCTTGTGATCGATGGGAGGATACTGTTTGACTTAGGTGTAACTACCTTGCCGTCCTTTGTAACGAAGATAAAGTTTGCTCCACCTGTCTCCTCAACCTTTGTTCTTGTAGCTGCATCGAGATACATATTCTCATCGAATCCCTCTTTGTGTGCTGTAACTATTGCATGAAGGCTCATTGCATAGTTAAGACCAGCCTTGATGTGTCCTGTTCCGTGAGGTGCTGCTCTATCGAAATCTGAAACCTTGATTGTGATAGGCTTTGCACCGCCCTTGAAGTAAGGACCAACTGGTGTTGTGAGGATTCTGAACTGATATTCATCTGCTGGCTTTACACCTATAACAGGGTTTGAACCGAACATATATGGTCTGATATATAATGTAGCACCTGATCCGTAAGGTGGTACATAATCAATGTTTGCCTTTACTGTATCTACTATTGCCTGTACAAATCTATCCTCTGGGAAAGGTGGCATCTCAAGTCTCTTTGCTGAGTCTGCCATTCTGCTTGCGTTCAGGTCAGGACGGAAACATACAACACGTCCATCCTCTGTTCTATAAGCCTTCATTCCCTCGAAAACTGTCTGAGCGTACTGAAGAACACCTGCGCACTCGTTTAATACTACGTTAGGATCCTCTGTGAGTGTACCCTCATCCCATGCTCCATCCTTATAATTTGCTACAAATCTCTTATCTGTCTGAACATAGCCAAATCCAAGGTTTGCCCAATCGATATTCTTCTTATCCATATCTAAATCTTCCTTTCACTTTAGCTTGTGCTTTTTTATATGTGTCTGTTATATCACATTATTTCGCCTTTTTCCATATGTATATTGAACATTTGCTTGAAAAATTAAGGTTTTTCTTCCAAAAACGGCTAATTTTTTCATGTTACAATGTACAATTTGATGATTTTCCCAAGTTACAAGCTTGTCTACTTCAACTTATTACCCTCTGAGAAAGCATCGCCAACCCTGTCGCCGAGTGCAAAATATCCATGTCCGATGGTGTCAAACACGATAGGATGGAACTCTTCATATGTGATCTCGCCGTCATCGCCCAGGATACGGTCGTCTGCAACAACATTTACGATCTCGCCGAGGAACTTGTCCCCGTCTATGATCTCCTTGAGCTTGCACTCCATTGTCAGTGAAAGCTCGTTGATGACTGGGGCATTTACAAACTCGCTCTTTCTGGTTGTAAAACCAGACTTCTTCATCTTGTCCGGATCGTCATTTGCCGACACGATTCCCACATAGTCACAGGCTGCCACATGCTCTGCATCAGCAATGGCAACTGTGAACGCTTTGTTCAGCTTTATATTCTCGGTAGTCTTATGACTTCCAAGGTCAAATATGATCTCATTTGCTCCGACTATTCCGCCCCATGCCGCATTCATGACATTTGCATTGCCATCGGCATCGTATGTTCCGATCATCATGACCGGCTGTGGCACCAGCATAGGTTTTGCACCAAGATTCTTACTCATATTATCTGCCTCCTTAATTTGAAGAAACTTACCCTTCTATTTTATGACTACTGCCATCTAAGGGCAATAATTTTTTGGCTAAAATAGTCTTACACAATGTACGACTGCAGTGAATATTGTTCATCGTAAGGCACGTTTATTTTATTATATTCCAAATGCATATTAGTACCGCCAGGAACAGCACATTTGCAAATGTGAAGTATGCCAGATATCTTCCTCTGGCGCCCTTGTCCTGTCTCGCCACGTATTTGAATGAGATCAGGCTTGCCATGGACGCTATCAGAGTTCCAAGTCCTCCTAGATTGGTGCCGATTATCAGATCTGTGTAACTGTCTGTAAATCCTGACAGCAATACTGCAGCCGGAACATTACTTATGACCTGGCTGGCAATGACAGAGGTGATCATCTCATGCCCGCCAAGCACATTCTCTACAAATATCCTAAAGCCATCGATCCTTCCCATATTTCCTATAAATACGAAGAATCCCACAAATGTGAATATCAGCGAATAGTCTACCTTCAGCAGTAATCTTCTCTGGCATATAAGAACAACCACAAGCACTACCGCAAATGTCACCCAGTATGGGACGATCCGCGCCACGGTGAGCAATGACAACACAAAAAGTATGCAGTAAATTCCGACAAGCTTCCTGTCAACCTGTACATCTCCGTCCGAGAGTCTGATCTCAAGCTGCCTGTTTTTTCCTTTCATACATACTATGATCCATATCACAAGAAGCGCTGCCGATGCCACTGTATATGGCAGCATAAGCAATACAAACCTGCCTGCACTGATTCCGGCAAGTCCATACAAGTACAGATTCTGCGGGTTGCCTATAGGTGTCAGCATGCTTCCAAGGTTCGCAGCTATGGTCTGGAGGGTTATCACCGGCACCATCCATCTGGTGAGTACTTCCTCGCCTGCCATACCAAGGACCGTAAGTGTCATCGGTACAAATGTTATGAGCGACACATCATTTGTGATGAACATGCTGAAAAAGAAACACATAAATGCAAGCACAAATGTCACCGCCATGAGTGACCCCATACGATTTATCATGCCCTTTGCTACGATGTTAAAAATCCCCTGCTGTGAAAATCCCGCAACCACCGTCATAAGACAGAAAAGTATCGCAAGTGTCCTGAAATCTATGTAGTCCACATACGCTCTGTCCGGAGACACAACAAATGCCGATATCACTGCCAGAAAAAGTGCCACACTTAGCACTGTCTCTTTGCGGACAAATTCTCCGATTTTCTTTATACCCCGGATCATGGTCTAAATGTCCTGAACTCGTTCTTGTTGTACTCTGTGAGTAATTCCCACGCTTCTTCTCTTGTCATCTTTTTATCCTCCTCGTAAAAATACCATATCTATCTAAGCCGTGCAGGTCTGCACACACGTGCCGACATCTGTTCCTTAAGTTCTGTGATCTTTGCGGCACACGTCGTCAGATTCGCCGCAGCATTTTCAGGCTTCATCGCCGTTCTCACCTGCTCCGGATCACTGTCATCTATACCAAGCACATTGTTTACCGCATAGCACTCATTGAACACGCCTTCTTTGATGCAAGCCTCTGCACCATCTCCGAGACATCCTCCTATGGCGATCACATATTTACCATGTTTCTTTGCAAGCCTTGCCACTCCGGATGGGGTCTTACCCATCATGGTCTGAGCATCTATCCTGCCCTCACCTGTTATGACTGTATCCGCCCACTCTACATCTGCCTCAAGCCCTGTCTCAGACAAAACTATATCAATTCCCGGCGTTAGTTTTCCGCCGAGGAACATGAGAAATGCATATCCGAGACCACCCGCAGCGCCGGAACCTGGGGTGTATCTGTCAAATTTTCCTTCAACGGATCTTTCCACTACATCAGCATAATGCTTCATATATACATCCATAAGCTCAACAGACTCCGCATCCGCACCTTTTTGTGGTGCAAATACACGGCTGCATCCAAGCTCACCTACAAGTGGATTCGTCACGTCACAAGCTATTAAGAACGTGCAGTAAGATAACTTTAATGCAACATCTACGTCGTCTCCGCTATGCATGCCAGAGTCACCAACACCAAAAAATTCTACAGTATTTCCACCTCTCTCCGGCTTATACGGGCTGATGATACGTTCTAGGACTCCAAGTCCCTCCGCTCCATATGGCACATCCCTCCCATCCGCATCAAGGCAAGAAAAGCCAAGTGCCTGAAGCATTCCTATCCCGCCGTCATTTGTAGCACTGCCACCTATCCCGATGATAAAACGCTCACAGCCCTTTGAGACCGCATCTCTTATCATCTCACCGACGCCGTAAGTTGTTGTACGCATAGGATCTCTCTGCTCCTCCGGTACAAGCGGAAGTCCCGCAGCAGCTGACATCTCCATGACCGCTGTCTTTCCCTCATCTGCATCGTATGTGATATAACTCACCGTAAGCCGCTCTCCTAGCGGTCCCGTCACCGTGCACTTCTCTGCATTAACATTTTTTCTTCCATATATAATCGCCTCTGTTGTACCCTCGCCGCCGTCAGCCACAGGCCTAACCCTGACCTGACTGTCTGGCAGTACTATTTTAATTCCCTTTTCTATGGATTCCCCCGCCTCAATGGAAGTCATGCTTCCCTTAAATGAATCCACTGCCACGAGTATTTTCTTCATATTATATTATTCTCCATTCACAGTTCTTAGCTCAACACTAAATTCACCGTATATTATAATACTTTGAGGTGATTTTTCCACATATAAATAATGCGGACATTCCATGTCATATGAAATGCCCGCTGTGATATTTTTCTGGTCTTCGTTTACTTTTGATCATCTATTTTGCTTTTATCGCAACCACTTTGCTCCATGCTGAATAGATTTTAACAACTTTTCCGCTCACCTTCACATTTTTATATGTTCTTACCCTCACATAGTAAACGCTGCCGGTATTGCATTTTGATATCTTGTAATATGTCGTGGCGTTATTTCGCAGCGTGGCAGTCCTGTTGCTCTTCCTGAATCGGCTATCAGTCGAACACTGTATCTGATATCCGGAGGTCTCTACCTTCTGGGCACTCCATCTTATCGCAATACTGTTCTTTCCTGCCGCCTTCTTTACTATCATTGTTCCCTTTGGATTGATCTCAAACGCCATCGTTTTACTTCCAGAATATTTAGAACCTGCAAATGTGACCTTTACCAGATATTTTCCTACACTTTTTCTCCCCGCACTGTAAGTGACCTTGTAATCTGTATTCTTTACCAGAGCCTTCCCAGCTGAATCCTTCACCTGAACGGCTGGTGTTCTGACTTTGCCATTATATACACATGACACCGCGCTCAGTTTAACCGTAGACACTTTGGCGATTTTTGATGTTGAAAGCTTCTTGCCACAGGATTTACATGTTGTGGTTATGATTCCATCGGTCGTCATTGTCGCCTTTTTCGTGACCTTATTTACCTTTGATGTATGCTTACAAGCAGTCTGGGTCTTTGAAGTGAGAACTGCCGACTTGGCATTGCTGTACACTTTATAAAATCCCTTTATGTACTCCAGTTCACCTGAAATCTTATAACCCTGTGACAATAAATAATCAGGATCATCAAACTCAACATCTGTGAATTTCACATTATCCTTAGACTTTTCAACCATACAGTACGACATAACATTTCCATATTTATCCGTCACATCTCCGAGTTCACCTTTGATATCATACTTAAAATTTTCAAACTCTTTATAACTATCATCTACTGCATCACGCATGAATACGCACCGGTCACCAGTATTCTGATCAATATATACTTTTGCCGGCATAGTTGATCTGTATGAATACCCATTTACGTTTTCTTCCGTATCTGTATAACCGTACTTTTCCGAATCAAAAACACCATCCGTGGCATCAATTTCACGCATATAATATTTGTCTGTATATCCAGGCATCAGCATAAGCTCATATAACGTGTATCCCTTAACATTTTCTGCCTTTATACTGCCATCATCGTTATAGTAAGTTCTGACATAATCTTCTACTGTATATTTTTTTCCATTATCGCCCTTTGTATATACGTGACAATCATGTGAATTCTCCATGTCTACAATAATCGCCTGTATTTCATCATACCTCATCTCGGACGCCTGCTCCTTTTTCAGACCAGTGAGTCCATTCACGACAAAGCAATCAGCAACAGTTGTATAATCTGCTATAACAATACTTCCATCTGTTTTACCTGCATATACATACACTTCCGCATTCCCACTTATCCTGAAGTAAGACTTTGTTCCTTCCGGCTGTAATACTATGGCATCTGACTTCTTCTGTTCCTCATTGACATATAACTTACCATCACCAACAATCTCAACCGAACCGCCATATCCATATCCCCAGGCACACAACATACCTATGTGACTTGAACCAACCAGTTTGATCTTGAAATTGTCTCCCATCATATTCATGCTGAGCATATAGTCTGGCATATTACAATTGGTGAGTGTCAGCGTATTTGTTTTTTTGTCATATACTGCACCTTTTGCACTTGTCGCTATTCCTTCCTGTGGAGTTCTGAAGCTGTACACATATATCATGTCGTCTTTCTCCGAATTGTAAAACTGAACATATGCATAGCTCTCTTCCTCATCTTCACACGGTCCATTGTTCGCAGCCATCGCCACAACGCCGCCCGCTGTCAGAATTAAAATAAACGACAGCAAAAATGTAAATCTTCTGAAATGTTTCATAGTCATTCCCCTTTCTATGATAGTTTGATAGGATAGTTTGATAGTTCTCGTATACAGATGAAATGCATCTTCCACCCATCTGTTTCATATCATAGATTATAGTCATTTGCTGCCGTTTTCGTAACGTTACATATGTCTCATATTCAATTTTGGACAGTTTTGTCTCATTTTTTTAATCAATAATGTCATTTTAAGTTTCCTGACACGGCTGGTCATCCAACACTTTCCCGTCTATAGTGTCATTCCTCGTGCCAGCTGTAATAATACTGTATCAGACCTACCCTTGACTTAGTCCCTGTCTTTTCATTCATGGATGATATATGTCTGTATAACGATGCCCTGGATATATATAGTTCATCAGCAATCTTCTGTATACTTTCGTCAGATATAAGGAGTTTTTGCAAAACCTCCCATTCACGCCCAGTGAGACCGTGCATGTCTGCAAATCGTTCAAAGTCCACCTCAGTTCTTTCACTTGAACTCTCCGATGATCTCATCACTTTTTCCTCATCATATTGTCTATATTGTTCCTTTTGAAGGCTCTCAAGCACAAACACTGCTATACTTATGAAAACCAGTAACAGTATAACTGTGACGCTCATCGCCATGATCCCCGGCGTTTTAACGATCACATATGATATAACTCCCACAATACCTGCACCAATATTATTTATCGTCCTGCCTGCTCCCGCCCAAAATGACTGCCATTTCATGGTGTAGGAGACATTTATAAATCCTGTGGTGAAATAAACAACAAAAAATCCTGCTGCGAGATAAAATACAATGAGTCCTATGAGGAACGCTCCCCCAAATTCTATGACCAACATTGCAATTACAGACAGCACTGTTACACAATACATCATCTGGTTCATAAATCTCTGATCCTTTATATCAAACAGCAATCCCGCTGCTATACCGCTGATTGCCAGGAAAAGTCTTGGCCACTGACCTATATCCGCACCGCCCTCTGCATGTACAAGTGTCACAATATTGTCAAGTTCTGAAAATATGAAAGTCATGAGCAATATTACGATCACGAACGCAAATGCTATAGACTTGCTGCCGGCACTCTGCTCCGCATCCCCTATCTTCTCTGGTGCGTACGCTGTATCACTATATACCATAAATATTGTCACAATTACCACGACAGCCAATATGAACACCACAAGCCGTATCGTCATGCTTCCTATGACATTATAATTAATATACTGTAAAAACAGCCCCGCAGCATATGATATGCCAACCGTCACAGTGAGATGCTTTCTATCCGTATATGCACCAGCCACAACATGATATGTGCAGCATCCTGTCATACCCCAGATAATGAAGAACACTATGCCATACAACAATATTATGCTTTCATCTCCGAACATTATCCCTGCAAGTGCAAATACCCCCACAAAATTCGAGGCTATAAGCACTTTTTTTACAATATTGTCTCCTGCCTTTTTCTGGATCAGGGCATACATGAATACCCCCACTACGCTTGCAAGCAATATCACGCTCTGATAAAGAAGTACCTTCCTTGCATCCACCACTTCCGCAGCACGATTGTCATAGAAAAACTCTGTCCCCAGAAATACAAAACTGAACATGGCAAGTACAACTATGCTCCTTATGTGTATACTATCCAGACTTTTCTCTTTTGCAGTATTTCCTGTTATCTCATTTGACATATGATCTGCATCTCCCATTTGTTATATATCTAAAATAATATAGCACTGGATTTTTGTCAAAATATAAAAGACCGGTCATACCTAAGCATGTCCGGTCTTTTTTCATTAATCATCATTATTTTATAATTACATCTGGTTAGTATTTCTTTGTGCCTTTTTCAGATACACGATCAGTCTCACCGCAGCTGTCAGTGCTATGACTATCCACGTGAATATATTCGTATACCAGATTCCCCAGAATCCCATATCCAAAGCATACATGAGGAACAGCGCAAACACAACCCTGCCGCCGACCTCCAGGAAACCGTTTATCATGGAGAATACCACATCCCCCATACCGTTTAAGGCACCTCTCAACGTATAGATAGTTCCAAGTGCAACATACATGCTGCCCGATATCACCATGCCCTTTGCGCCAAGGCGGATAACCTCCTGATCCGTCACGAAGAAATGAATGATGTTTTCTCTGAAAAGCAGTATTGCAGCAAAGAGTACAGCGCTCAAACCTATTGTTATGCATTCCGCCTGCCATACAGCCTTTTTTATTCTGTCATATTGCCCTGCTCCAATGTTCTGTCCGGCAAATGTCGAAAGTGCAAGCCCAAGCGACGAAAATGGCTGGAATACTATCCCCTCCACCTTTCCGGTTGCAGTGTAAGCTGCCATGACCGCAGGACCATATCCATTTATAAGCGCCTGAAGAAGTGAGCACGATATGGATATCATAGAAGTCTGGACTGCCATCGGAAGTCCTATCTTGAAATCTGCTTTTAATATACTGTGATCTACCCTAAAGTCTTCTCGTCTGAGTTTGAAATATGAATTGGTTTTCACTGCATATATTATCGAGCCTATTCCCGAGACAATCTGACTGAATACAGTTGCATACGCAGCTCCGGCAACTCCCATATCCAGATATACCACAAATATTATGTCCAGCACTGCATTTATAACTGATGCGATCATTAGGAATATCAGCGGAGTTCTCGAATCACCAAGAGCCCGCAGTATCGAAGATATTCCATTATATACCGCAACTGCCACCGTAAAGGCACAGGTTATCTTCATATATGTATACGCGTATGGAACTGTCTCCGCAGGCGTGTTCATAAGCCTGATGAGCGGCCCCGTAAGGCAGACCCCCAGCACACTCATGAGCAAGCCAACTCCCAATATCACGTAAATGGAATTTGCTATGGCTTTTCGTACCAGATCATCACGCTTTGCACCAAAATACTTCGCTATGACAACACCTATCCCAGATGCCATCCCACTACACAAAGAAAAGAACAGGAAACTTATCATTCCAACCGAACCGACTCCTCCAAGGGCATTTGCTCCGAGATGCCTTCCGACAACCACTGAATCTACCACACTGTAGACCTGCTGAAACAGATTGCCTATGAGCAAAGGAATCGAGAACTTCATGATAAGTTTCAGACTGTTCCCTTCTGTCATATCCATCACATGTTCTTTTCTATTTAATTGTTTCTCTGATACTGTACTGTTCAATACTTTCTCCACTATGTTCTCCTCTTACGTTCATATATTACGTCTTATTCTTTCTGATCGTTCAACCATACATAGTCCCGCAGTATCTTCTTTATACAATACAAATAGTGCACATATTCTAATACATGCATATATAACCCTCTTATCTGCTAACCCGTTACAGCATCATAACACATATATAATAATGAGCAACAACTAATTAGCTAATAAACTCAAGTTACATTCCTTTTAGTTCTCAATATAGTCGATATAATCACTCTCATCAGCAAATAACTGATACTGACCATCCACATATCCCATATATCCATCTGACACGAAATAACCTTTTAACATAATCACGCCTCCTGTTCACTCTTTTGAACTGTATCTACAAAACGTTTTTTAGAATGCATTCCGCTCCTGCATTCCCTAATATGGCTCTATCTTACTTTGTCAAGTGTCCAAAAAAATGTACATCATGTTACTGTTTTTTTCGCACCATTATGCGTGACATGTATCTGTCTTCATATTATAATAGATATAACTTTTTTATATTATTTTATGCTGTCTTACTGCAGCGATGAGGAGGAAAATATGTACTACGGAGCGCTCGAAGCCGGCGGTACCAAGATGGTATGCGCAATAGGTGATGAAAACAAGAACATAATAGACAGAATATCTATTCCAACAGATACGCCTGATCAATCTGTTCCAGTCATGATAGACTATTTTAAGAAACACAACATATCAGCACTTGGCATAGGAACATTCGGACCGGCAAATGTAAACCAGAATTCCCCATCATATGGAACCATTTTAAAGAGTCCCAAGAAAGCATGGGAGGGATTCAATTTCTATAAAACATTCAGTGAGGCTCTTAAGCGTCTGGTTGTTGTGGATACAGACGTAAATGCAGCTGCATGGGGCGAATTTCTATTCGGCGCATTAAAAGGACTTCACTCTGGAATGTATCTCACCATAGGCACCGGTATAGGTGGCGGCGTGATAGCTGACGGACATCTCATCCACGGCATGATGCATCCGGAAACAGGTCATATCCTCATACCTAGACGTGATGGCGATGACACGCCATGTTCATGCCGTTTTCATCAGAATTGTGCTGAAGGTCTGGCTGCGGGACCTATGCTGGAGCGAAGAACCGGGATGAAGGGCAAAGATATCCCCGCTGACTCACCTGTATGGGATCTGGAAGCATACTATATAGCAGAAGCTCTTGTAAACTATACCATGTGCTACTCTGTTGAAAGGATAGTCCTTGGGGGAGGCGTCATGTCCAATGAATTTCTGTTTCCTATGATCCGCAAATATTACACCGAACTTCTCTCCGGATACATTGATATGCCACAGGTAAAGGATCCGGACACGTATATTGTACCTGCAAAGCTTGAAGGCAACCAGGGTATCATCGGAGCTATGAACCTGTTCTAAACTGGAAACTATACACACAAACACCCCATAATCTCATTTACAAATGAAATTATGGGGTGTTTGCTATATTTTTATCCAATTTTTATATCACATCATTTAAAATTCTACGCAAAGAAGGCAAAATACAAAAGAACTATAACTCCGAGAACTATTCTGTACCATCCAAATATCTTGAAATCATGTTTCTTGATGTAGCCCATAAGGAATTTGATCACCACAATAGAAACAAGATATGCCACTACACATCCTATTATAAGTATAGCAAGCTCTGCACCGGTGAATGAAAGTCCAAACTTTATGAGCTTAAGTGCACTGAGGCCAAACATGACTGGAACTGCCAGGAAAAATGTGAATTCCGCAGCTGCCACTCTGGATACACCCAAAAGCAATGCGCCTATGATGGTCGCACCTGAACGTGAAGTTCCTGGGATGATCGAAAGCACTTGGAACATTCCTATGAAAAAAGCGGTTTTGTATGTAATATCATTCAGCGTCTCAACCTTAGGTGTCCTGGTCTTATTCCAGTTCTCGATCACGATAAATGCAACTCCATAAAATATAAGAGCTATCGATATGACCACTGCGGTGTGCAGATGAGCCTCAATAAAATCATCAAACAATAACGTAACTACGGCTCCCGGTATACAGGCAACAACAGTCTTAAACCACATGCTCCATGTATCCTTCTTGAATACCGACTGCGTCTTATCTTTCATCTGGAACGGCCACATCTTGTTCCAAAAAATAGTTACTACCGCAAGTATTGCGCCAAGCTGTATGATGACAAAGAACATATCCTTAAAACTGTCGCTGGCATCGAGCGTGATAAACTCATCCACCAAAAGCATATGACCTGTACTGCTGATAGGCAGCCACTCTGTGATTCCCTCAACGATACCAAGGAACACTACCTTAAGTATCTCAATAAAACTAAGTGCCATTTTTTCTCTCCTTTTGATCCGACCATAATCTCTGATTACCTTGCTACAGCCTTTTGTATCATTGTATCTGAATTGTCACTGTCAGCCGGCTGCGTCCTTTATAATAACATATTCTGCTACATTGTACATCATTCTTTTTTAAGCTTTAGAAAATGTTGAGATTCTGTTTACATTATATCTACATTTGAGCAGTTATATTGGGCTTTTACCACCCGTCTTTTGAAAAGTTTCAAGAAATTTACAGCTATCCGGAATGGCCGTCCCCCAGATCTCAACCAGCTTATCCACAGAAAATGCTGCATTTGCAGGACTTGTGGATGGAAGTATCACCGGTTCTATATCGAGTTCTTTCTGCTGGTATTTTGAAAAATACTTCCCGGATGTCTTTCCATTACATATGACCTTTGTCACCTTCGATGAACTAATTATTTTCCCAAGATCTGTAGGGATTACATTTTTTATGCTGCTGTCACTTGACCCTATGATGTCACAGCTGTATATAGCATCCCAGAGTGCAATGTGATGTGCATGAAGCATAATCTTCTTCTCATCAATGGTGGTTGGGAGTTCCTCCCCCAGCACCCTGCTCATAACCTTCCAGAATCTGTTCTGGGGATGTCCATAAAAGAACATCTGCTCTCTGGACTTCACTGATGGCAGACTTCCCAATATAAGGATCTCCGAATCATCATCATAAAGCGGTGGAAATGGATGTACTATATGCTCATATTTTTGTGATTTTGTGTTCTGTAATCCCATAATTCTGCCTCCCTTGTCGGACATCTATCCATAATAAATTCAGGCTCATTTTTAATACACAACCATTTTTGCCTAATATATTGTAATCTGCATGTTGGTAATACGCAAGGGTAATGCGCAAGAGGGTAATGCGCATGAAACAATTTAATTTACATCCATAACAAATTCATGTATATTAATAAAGTTAACGCATTTTCGCACGATACTCACGATATTAAGGAGATCTGGCGCGGTGCGGGGACAAACATATTTGGAGGGAATATTACATGAAAACCAGAGAATCTTTTAACAACAAATGGGGGTTCATCCTTGCCTGCATCGGCTCTGCCGTGGGAATGGGCAACATCTGGATGTTTCCCACAAGGGTCTCCATGTACGGGGGCGGATCTTATCTCATCCCCTATTTTATATTTGTAGTACTTATAGGATTTACCGGAGTCATTGGCGAGATGAGTTTTGGCCGTGCTACAAGGTCTGGACCAATCGACGCATTTGGAATCGCTATGGAACGAAAAGGGAAACGAAAACTTGGAGAGCTGCTCGGCGGAATACCTGTGCTCGGTGCCCTTGCAATGGCGATCGGTTACACCGTAGTCATGGGATGGATACTCAAGTATATGATCGGTGCTTTCACCGGAAGCACGCTGTCTCCGGCTGACATAGACGGATTCAGTGCTGAATTTGGCGGCATGGCCTCTGCATTTGGCAATAATATGTGGCAGATCATAGCCCTCGTCATAGGAATCGTCATCCTCATGTTTGGAGTAGGGAATGGCATCGAAAAGGCAAATAAGATCCTGATGCCTGCATTCTTTGTGTTGTTCATCATTCTGGCTATATACGCGGCATGCCAGCCGGGTGCAATAGATGGATACAAATACATATTCCGCATAGAACCGAAGGTTCTCGCGGATCCAAAAACATGGATATTTGCCCTGGGACAGGCATTCTTCTCACTGTCTGTCGCTGGAAACGGAACTCTGATATACGGCTCCTACCTTCCCGACAGTGAGGACATTCCGGAAGCTGCAGGACGCGTGGCCCTCTTCGATACCATCGCTGCCATGCTTGCAGCGCTTGTCATAATACCTGCCATGGCGACTGCCGGAGCTCAGCTCGATCAGGGAGGTCCCGGACTGCTGTTCATCTTCCTGCCTTGTCTGTTCAAATCAATGCCTGGAGGATATATCATAGCGATCATCTTCTTTGTGGCTGTGTTTATGGCTGGACTGTCATCACTCATCAATCTGTATGAAGCACCGATTGCAACTGTTCAGGAAAAATTGAGCGTTGGCAGAAAACCCGCATGCGCCATCATTGGTGCCATTGCAGTTGTCGTGTCCATCTGCATACAGGGTATCGTGTCAGACTGGATGGATATTCTGTCCATCTACATCTGTCCGCTCGGCGCAGGGCTTGCCGGAATTATGTTCTTCTGGGTATGTGGCAAAAAATATGTTGAAGAGCAGGTCAACACCGGCAGGGATAAAAAATTTACAGAGAAATTTGTTCCAATCTGCAAATATATCTACTGTCCTGTATGTCTGCTTGTTTTGATCCTTGGAATCGTACTTGGAGGTATAGGCTAAACAGACAAAAGCAGTCTGACGGATCATCACCATGTATAACACTGGCGATGTACGCAGACTGCTTTTCCTTATTTTTTGTTCTTCAGCACCCAGATATGTGTCGTTTATTCATCATCTGAAAGTCCAAATCCTTCTTCCAGAAATCTATTCCACTCGGCATTATTGCTCTCAAGTTTTTTCTTTTGCATGATCCTGTTTCTATCTGTGAGGATGGAAAGCATCTCATCCACGATTTCCTCAAGCGGCAGCTCCTGATAGTGAGACAGGTATCCTATCATCCTTCCGGCAGTGAAGTCGGTATTCAGATTCTTTGTTATGAGGTCGCAGAACTCCTCCGGGTACCCCCGGTCAAGCATCATATCATATAGTTCCATGCTCATCTCTGATCTCGGTTTCATTCAGATCTCCTTCCTATCACAAAGCTTGCCACCACTGTAAATATTGCACTGATCATAAGTTCTGTATAGTATCCCAGCCCTCTGCTGAGTATCATGCCCGGCAGGAGCAATGTGCTGCCAAATATCGGCAGGAACATCTCCATGAAGAGTTTTTCGCTGATTCCCATACCACCCGGAAGGGGAAGCATATCCACCGCAACTGCTATGGCTCCCTGCATGAGAATGATAAGCCATGCTGATGATCCTGAAAGTCCAAACGCCTTGTACACAAACCATGTAGCTGCAAATAGTGAGAATCTTTGCACAACTGTTATAATGAACACTACCACCAGCATCCCGAAATGTCCTACCATGTAATCCGCAGTCTGGTTGTACTTTTCCATTGATACCGCGAGCTTTTCCTCACGGGACTTCTTGTGTCTTAAAAACTTCATCCGCTCAAGAAGTCTACTGCCATTCACCACAAATGCCTTTGCAAGCGACGGGTGAAATGCGAACAGCACCATTCCTGCCACACACACAACGTTCAGCACAAGTCCAAGATAAAATACCCACTGCACATCATCTATATATGTATGTATAAAACTCTGTCCAAATATGGCTATTCCAAGTCCCAGAAGTACCAGCACCAGCTTGTAAGTGATTGTCACTATGAGCAGCACCTGTGTGGAAACAGGGATTGGTATCTTCTTTTTTTTCATATAATATATCTGAGCCGGCTGTCCCCCCGACGCAGAGGGTGTGATGCAGCTGAAAAAGAATCCAACCGACGAGAACAGGAAACAGGTTCCCCGGTCTACCTTCACGCCAAGATTCCGCATCATATAGTGTATGATAATTGATTCTCCCCATATAAATACCACGACACATGCCACTCCCGGTACGAGCCACCAAGGATTCACCGTCTGAAGTATATCAGATATCTGTCCTATATCCTCGCCGTGAAACACTCCGTATACAGTTCCGGCAAATATGAGAACCAGGAACAATACGTTGAACACCATCTTTTTCTTATTTTCCATTTAACTTACTATCCTTTTTCATATCCGGGGCAATTCCCCTGTAAATACAGTGCGAACTTCATGCACAATACTAGTATATCATGGATCATTCAATTAAATGGCATAAAAGGGTGGTTTTTACTTTAATTATTTGTAATGTGAGTTTTATGTGGCATACACATTCTATTTTTCACTGTTCAGGATCGGCAGATTCTGGTTCTCCTCCCAGAGAGTCTGGCCTCCTGTGTTATATCTTCGGCTATGTGGGGATTCTTAGACAGTGCCAGCACAAAACGATATACGTCTTTGTAGTACTTTTCGTATATTTCTTCTATTCCATTTTTTTCTTTTCCTGACGCCAAGTTTTTTACCTCCCTTCACATATAAGACCAGTATAATTGAAAAACGTTACAAAAGGAGCAGACGCATGTTAGGCGCTTCGCGCGGCGTCTGCGTACTTCACAAGGAATCCTCCCACTTACGTGGGTCCCTCCTTATGAAAATAAAATGCTGTGAATTTCGAAAATTCTTCACAGCATTTTTCATCGTTTATATTTTGTCAGATTTTCTTCTCTTTGACTAGAAACTGTGGCCTCCACCGCCACCGCCGATGCCTCCGCCTCCGAATCCACCGCCGCCGATTCCGCCATGACCGCCGGATCCAGATCTTGTACTTCTCGTTTCACTGATCATATCATATTTATGATTCATGTTATATGAAACCTTTGTACCGGTAAGCAGATTTTTTGAACCCATGTCATATACCTTTGAAGTCTTCTTCATCAGAAGATAATTAAGCAATATAGAAAATATTATTGCAAGGAGTATGTTGCTGATATGCTTCATTGGACGGCTTATCTGCTCTCCTACCAGCAGCATATTTATCTGCTTGAATGCCTCGTTTGCACACTCAAAATATTTCTCTTCGCTTGCATATTCATAGACATTGTCTGTTATCGTATACGCATTTGTCTTGGTTATGATCTTGTATGGTTCGCCATACGAATAGATGTATATCTGTCTATTACGCATATCAATGAAGAACATAACGCCATCGCGGGTGCCAAATTCTCTTTTATAGGCAGATTCCGCATGGTATGCTGTAGATTTGTACATAAGGTTCGATGTCACACACAATACATTGCAATAACGGGCAGTCTCCTTCATAGTCTCCGTCAATTGTGCCTCCTGACTTTCAGTCAGCACATCTGCATCATCTTTGATTACCACTTCATGCTGGTGACTATACGAATCATCCCGATCCTTCTCAGATGCCTGAGCAGTCACTACACCATTACATCCCATAACCCAAAACAGCAGTATGATCATTACAGTGATCACCATTCTGGTAATTACCGCTCTACGCACGATGATCACCTCCCTTATACTCAAACTGTGGAAGTGGTCTTGTGGACATCCGGTTGTGGCTGATAACCAGATCTATGAGTGTCAGAATGGTTGCAGCACACACCAGAAGCACGCATCCATAATAATACTTGTCCATAACGGGTTTTATCAACACGACCGCTACAGACAGAATGGTGGCAAAGGCAATAAATAATCCCATGACGCCACTTTTTCTTTTTACTCTTCTCACGTTTACTATGCCTTTTACTGCCCCATAAATGGCTACCAGACACGAGATGCACGCCACAACATAACTGGCCTTTCCCATAATATCCCAGTTAAAAAGAAATGGATTTATATCAAACTTCAGGCAGAATAATACTATTATGCACACTATCAGCTGTATAACTTCCAGAAAACAGGAAAACTTCACAAATGAAGTTATCTTATTTTTTATTTTTCTTTTTGTGTCTTTTTGTGGCTTTTTTGTTTGCAGCTTTTTTGTTTGTAGCTTTTTCTTCTTGCCTCCACTTTTCTTTGCATTGAGTGTGTGCCTTGCGAAGAATCCCACATCATTTTCATGTGTCTCTACATCTGCTATCTTCTCCATCTCATCGCAATATATCATGGTCACAAGCGCACCTATCGCAGATACAAATGCCAGTAGCACGCCAGGCCTCACCGTAAGAAATAAGTTCAGCAAAAAGTATAATGGGATCACTCCTATCAGGCATCCCAGCAGGAACTTGCCGATATCAAGCGGTATATCCGCAGCCACTTTGCCTGTGCTGCCATTTATCGCTGCATATGCAATACGTTTTCCGTTCTTGTACGACAAAAGCCACACAGGAAACAACCCGGTCTTTGCTCCAGTGATCTTTATATCCATCGTTTCTGACAATGGCTCCTCAGGTTCACCGATAGCATCATATGTACATAGATGATGCTTTATCTTCCTCATCATCACATCATGCGCCATATCTCCTGTCACCTGCGCTATCTTATCCCTGTAAACCTTATAATCCACATCCGGCAGATCCGCATAGAATCCGCTCAGATATCCCATGGAAAATGGCTTCATATCCGCCGAGTCAAATGGTGCCACCTTGCTGCTGAGATCATCTGGAAACAGCGATGATGCGTCCATGGTTATATTCTCGTAATGATTATCCGCAAAGCATCTTACATTATACGTATGACTGACTGTATCAACCCCTGAAGTATAGCTGTCCGTCGCCCTGACAGTGGTTTTACCTTTCTGGTCAACATCACACAGCCAATAAGGCATGTAGATTCCACGGAACTCCTGCACATTTCGTCTGTGTTTCAGTCTGTTCGGCGCGTATATCGCCCTCTTCATGACTGTAGCATATGATGCCTTGCACATGTCCTTCGTCACCGCAAACGGTATCACATAATCCGGTCTTCTCTCACTTTTCAGCCGGCTGGAAAGCATAGTTGCTGCCCCGCAGTAACTGCAGAATCCCGTCGCTGATTCATCCGTACTGTATATCTCGCCACCGCACTGCGGACAAATGAATACAGTAAGCTCCATATGCTTGCGTTCCTCGCTGTCCTCATCCTTGTCGACACTCTCCGGCTCGTATTCATTTCCACATGCTTTGCAGTACATTTTCTTTCTTGCTATATCATATACCAGATTGCTGCCACATCCGGCACATTGTATCATATGTATTTCCCCCTGTAATATAAATTGTAAAAGATTATTGACGAAATAACCTAACTCATTATACTACCTCTTTTTATAAAGAACCAGCTCCGGATTTGTACCTTCCGCCTCATATGTCGATATCATAACAGATTGCGGGAATTGGGGAAAGCAACGGGGTGTTGCTCTGTTCCTATACCGACTGCGTAAACCGGCATTTCGGGAAGCCCGAGCAGCCTATAAATTTGCCAAATTTCCCCGATCTTTCAACCAACTTTTTCCCGCATTCCGGGCATATCATAGACATCTTTGCAGGTGCAGACTTAGCCTCTTCGGTCTTATCGCCAAGCAGCTCAGCAACCTCTTTATCTGTTAGTATCTCTGCTGTGCACTCTCTCGCAACCCTCACCGGTTTGCACATCCATACCGACTTATCTCCTATCATGTAAAATCTAAACTTCGCCCTTGTCGCTGCAACATTGACGATATTATTGTTCACCCAGTTGACTGCTCCCATAGATTTGCTGTCGCATCCGAGTAGGAATATAACCTCATCCGTTCCCTGGCCCTGGAAAGTGTGCACAGTTCCAATGTTATTGGCATTAAGCCATTTTCTGACTCTTGGCTCCTTTCCATATAACTCCGATTTCTTTATCATCTCCAGCATTCCCTCTTTGACCGATGTAAATGGTGTGATGATAAACAGCCTCGGAATATCGATAGGATCCCGTTCAAATTTTCTCTCCAGTAGTTTCAGAACAAGCTCGCCCTGCGCCTTGACAAAGTGATCCTTCTTGCCCGAATTCTCAGCACCTGCTACATCTATCCAACAGCTCTTGTCCAGGATAAATGTTCTTGCCCTGTCCTCCTTAGGAGCTGCCGTCTGCTGCTTCATAGTTCCATCATATGAAAGCACATTTGAGATTGTGTACATCGGGTCAATGCATCGCCTATGGACTACCAGTGGGCAGCCTACCCACTCTTTCTCCTCATCCTTTCCAAGATAAGTTCCATACGGATTTATATAGTCAGCAAAATCCTGCACAGAGATTTTCTTATCCTTGTAACCTGCCAATATCTCTGCTGTAAGCAACTGCTTTATCATGTCAGTCTCCGCTGTGACCACAGGCTCGATCTGCTTTGGATCTCCGACTATGATCGCCTTTCTGCATCTGAACATCGCACCAACTGCCATCTGTGGCTGTGCCTGTCCCGCCTCATCGACGATAAGAGTTCCAAGCACTCCACTTTTCTTCACATCGCCCAGAAATGTCTGCGCTGATGCAAATGTTGTGGATATTACAGGGGTGAGCAGGAAAATGCTCTGAAGCATGTATGGCATGGCTTCTTCTCTGTCTGCAAGCTTCATCCTCTCACCACAATCATCAAACACATTCCACGCTATCATCAGGTTGATGATATTATGCCGCATGCATTTTGAAGAAATGACAAATTCTTTGTGCAGCTTACATGCATACAGGAATAACTTTTCACGCTCTCTATTGTACTGGGCGGTAAACCATGGATTGGTTATCTGTGCTTTTGTTGACAGCCGATCATCCTCGGATACATAACGTTCCATAAATACAGCGTCCACCGGGGTCATCTTCATCTGCCCATGCGAGTATTTTGAAATACACCGCTGGTATTCCTGAAGATTCTGCAGGCCTGATATCCTGTTGTTCAAAGAAGTTATCTCTCCATTAAGTTTTGATATTGTCGCTTTCTTCTCCTGAATGAATATATCTCTTGCGGATGTATCCTTACGCCTTGCGAACAATCCCTTCGGTCTGCTTTCCTCAAGCTCGATCAGCTCTTTTTGTTCAGCAAATAACTGGCGCTCAAGCATCTGCCGCTTTCTTTCCACATCACTTATTTCACATGACAAATTCTCTGGTGCATCTTCCTGCAGCTCCATAGGAACCGAACCTGCCAGAGCACAGATCTGTCCTAATTCTTTTCGTAAGTTTTCAACCAATTTATACTGAGATAAAAACTTTTTTCTTACCTCCAGATATTTTGCCTTATGCTGCTCTCTGACATCATTTGATCTATAGTCCTCCACAAATGGCTTCAGGACCGAATTGCAATACTTACGGATATTTGCCTTCCTGCCAAACGGAGCGGATATCAATCCCCAGCAGTCAACTCCACCTAAAAGCTTATCCGCATAACGCGTAAAATAAATGTCCTTCTCTTCTCGACTCTTACCATATCTGGTTATAGTCTCCACATCACCTGACTTGTTGATATCAAACAAATCATGAACCTCATCCAGACCGCAGCGGATCTCCTCTTCGTCATCCCCAGACGACTCCAGACTGTCAAGTATATCCCTCGCCTTCGGAAGATCTATCGTGATATTTTCCACCGCCGCATTGTTACATGACGCGACCAGCATACTATAGTTGTTGATCTCATCAACATTTATCGAATAATAATGAGGCGCATACTGGTAATAAGCATTTGCATTTGTCTCTAGCGGTCCATGAGAAAATGAATGCATTTCGAATATAGAGTCTGGATCTTCTGCGTTCTCAGCGAGAAGTCTGGCACGCTCAACGATATTGCTTGCCACGATCTCCTTGAGCAATGTAGTCTTTCCCGTTCCGGGAGGTCCGTTTACAGAAAAAACTGGAGCATCCCCGTCCTGTCTGATCGCTATATTGACCGCAACCTGCTGCATCAACGCCGGCATATATTTGGCCGGCCATTTTCCCCTTGGCGAATTTGTAACGTTAAGAATTCTGTCAAAGAACAACTTCATCTCACTTTTTCCCGCATCCGGCGAGATGATCGTTCTCGGTAAATCGTCTGGGCCTTTCGACTTTTCGTACCCTGCCAGAATATACTCGATCACTTTCTTCTCATATTCATTCCCATCGCCAAAGCTCCCGTTCTGAACCAGCTCTGACAACTGAATAATGTCATTCAAAAAGAAGCTTTTACCCAGATCCGCATAGTCAAATGCGTCTTCGTCCGCATCTCTGACCTGTTCGCTCGCATACCTGTTGTATTCGGCAATTCCCATCGATTCCTGAGGATCATCTAAGAACCTGTGTTTCACATACTCGTTAAAAATCTTTTCATATATGGTTGAAATGAACTCATCAACATTCTGGTTCTGCAGTTCCTCATCGATCTCTCCAACAAGTTCTTCATACTCGCTAGTATCGAGAGAAAAGTCATGACTATTATGTGCTCTTGACTCATCCCACTTGGCAACTGCCCACAGTATCGATGACAGCTGGAAACTGTTTTTAAGATACACACCTTTCGTATCTGTCTTGAATGAGCACCATGCGATCGCACTCTTTTTCGGATAAGCTATCTCAGGATTATCGGATTTATCCTCTATAAACTTCTCAAGATAATCAACTACTGTGTTCCGCTCTACCTTCCCCAGGCAAAAATGGATCTCATCACCAACCGAAGGAAACTTCGCATAGCCGTCCCTGTCATTTTCCAGGATCATTTCCAGATCAATATCAGAAGATGACAAAACTGGCAAATCAAAGAAGACCTCGATCTTCTCTGCCTTAACCTCTTTGCCATTCTTAATATTTTTTATTAGCTTCTTGTTCTCTGTACTTTCCTGTGGAATGTCGGTCTGTCCTAAGAATTCTGTGATTTTCCAGTAGTTTAGGATTTCCAGGACTGCGTTCTTTCGTTTGTCTTCCATTCGGTGTGCTCCTTGTGATGTAACTAGTGCAATGACTATTTATAATTTCGTCGCTTTTTTCGTCGCTTTTCCAACGGAAAAAGCGACGAATTATTTTAATCTATACAGCTTGCCTTTTGTTTTCCCATTATCGATTAGTTTATCAAGTACAAGTAATTCCTTTAACAATTCCTTTGTCCTAGTATCCTTTAACCCAACACCAATATCATCAAATATATTTTTATTTACATATGCTTACCCTTTATCTTATCCACCAGTGTCACATCCGCCGGCAGCCAATCGACCGAATCAAGTTCCTCTATAGTGAGCCACTTCGCATCTTCGTGTTCTTTTAATTCTAAATGATCTGCTGCCAGCACACACAAGAAACAATCCATCGACAAATGAAAAGCTGGATAATCATATTCGATAGTATCAAGCAATTCTCCAACATTTATCCTTGCATCCAGTTCCTCGTTTATCTCCCTGACCAGAGCGTCCTGTGGAGTTTCACCAGCTTCTATTTTTCCTCCAGGGAATTCCCATCCCCCTTTAAGTTCTCCGTATCCTCTCTGGGTTGCAAATATCTGCTTTTGGTTGTTTTTTTCTCTTACAATTACTGCAGCAACTACTCTTATTGTCTTCATAACATCCTCCAATTAAGAATTTACAATGTACTCGTAAATATCTTCACGCACTGGAACATCAAGTATCCATTCAATTTCCACTGCTGTTTTCTCTGTGTTCGTCATTTTGAATTCTTTAGTTTTTCCACTTGCTGTCATATGTCCAAGATAATAAAACTCCTTAGAAATCTTATCATCTTTATTCTTTCTTACAAAAAGCTCTACATGAATTCCTTTTTCCTTCGCTTTAAGGAAATTCTGTACATCCTCTGACTGCAAACTTCTGCCAGACTTCGAAATAGCTATCAATCGATCCCTGAAACCCGGAATAAAATGATCTTCATATTTCGTGGTGTCACTAATATCCTCTGCCTTATCATAATTGATGAACACAGGAAATGTCTTCGTCTTTCTGTCATATTTATATCCACCAATATTTAACGGAACTTCATTCTGCTCCCAATTGAGAAGACGACATACATCCTCATAAGTGTATTTCTGGTACAAAACAAAGTCCGTCTGATCATATGTATTACTATAATCACGCTCGTATCTGCTAATACCAAATTCAACAAGTTCTTGAATGATATCATAAAATTCGCCATTTGACAGCATTTGTAAAAATGACTTTGTTGGGCAATAATCGTTTTCTTTTTTCTCAATAAACACGCACTTCGCGTAAGTTTTCTTGCTCGCTCCAGCCGGGAATTCATTAGTCATAACATTTACAATGTTTTCCTTCTGCTCCTGACTGACATCTCTTCCATATTTCTTCATATCCTCTGAAAGGCCAGCAAACAAACCCAATTTAGCTAGGCCCCGGGCATATGTAAGTATTCTTTTCAACATCTGAAGTTCTTGAATTCTTTTTCCATTTGCCAATTTCTTAGAAACAAATTCGATTATTTTTTCTTCATCCTCTGGCAAGCGAGTCTTGTATTCTTTCTCATATTTCACTAAAAACTTATAATACGATCCGAGACTGTTGTTATCAAAGATTCGAATAACATCCATCTCGCCGTATTCATCAAAATCCCTCAATCTGGGAATACGTCCAAGTTTATTCTTGAGGTTCGTATAATTCTCTTTGATAAGCCTTATATCACTAAAGTTTGCGTTATCAACCGACGCAAAAATTCTCTTTCTGCTAACCTCATCAAAATGAACCGTAGATGCACCAGGAATCATCCGTTCACCTTCCATGACATATCTACGGATATTATCTTTGTTATATGTTCTATCTCCTGATAAGGCAATCGGTATCATGAAATTGTTGTTATAGTTTCCAATAAAATCAAGGATTACAACGTATTCTTTCCCCTCTGCTTTTCGAAGGCCTCTTCCCAATTGCTGTATAAAAACAATTGGTGACTGAGTCGGTCTCAACATGATGACCTGATTTACCTCGACAATATCAACACCTTCATTTAAGACATCCACAGAGAAAATATAATCTATAGGAGTCTTATCTGCCGCTGTGTCACTCTCATCCATGGCAAGTCTCTCAAACGCATCCTGCCTAACCATCTCTGAGTCCTCACCACTAAGTGCAACTGTCCTATATCCTAATTCGTTGAACTTCTTTGAAAGTTCCTTACACTCCCGGTTACGGCTGCAAAATATCAGGCCCTTTACACGTTCTCCGCTGTAACCATAGTAATTCGACTGCTCTATAACAAGCTTTACACGCTCGTCACATACCAATTTATTAAAATCTTCTTCTGATAGATTCTTTGACTTGCTATCCTGTACAACGGATAAATCAGTAATTCCAAAATAGTGAAATGGACACAGCAAGTCCTCTTCCATTGCCTGCTGCAGACGAATCTCATAGGCTATCTGATGATTAAATATCTCATAAATATTTTCCCCAGAATCATTGTCATTCCTCTTGTCAGGCGTAGCTGTCATACCAAGGAATAGACGTGGAGTAAAGTAATTCATAACCTTCTGATATGTATTTGCCGAGCTATGGTGGGCCTCGTCCAGAATAATACAATCAAACTCGGCTGGATCATACATTTGCAAATGCACATCCCTATTTAACGTCTCCACAGTGGCAAATATATAATCTCTATCGTATTCATGATAGCCAGCACCAACCACCCCTACAGAAATCGTACTGCCGAAAACTCTCTGATACGATTTCTTTGCCTGTACAGCAAGTGACGCTCGATGAACAAGAAATAACACTCTCTTAAATCCAAGTTCACGCATTGCAAATGCCGACGCATAAGTCTTTCCCGTACCAGTGGCACTTATAAGAAGTGCTCTCTTCTCATCATTCTCCAATATAGCTTTAAGGTTAGCAATAAATCTCACCTGCATGCTGTTTGGTTTTAATTTATATCTCTCCAATGAGGTAATATTTCCCTCTGAAGCGATTTTCCTTTGAGCTTTGATTATATCGTATCTCTGCTTATATTCCTCATAAAACACATCATAGTCCAGAGCATATTCTGAGTTCCATAACTCGTCAAATTCTCTTAATATATCCTCTGACATCTCTCCCTGTGCCGTGGAGACAAGCTTCGTATTCCATTCTCTATTGGTCGTGAGTGCAGCACTAGTAATATTCGAGCTGCCAATTATGATCCTGTATATTTCTTCCTCTCTGAATATATATCCCTTTGTATGAAAGCCGTTGTTAGCAGATCTTGTGTCATACATTCTAATCTTTATATTCTTCAGAGAATGCAATTTCTCCAAAGCCAAAGGCTCACTAAAATCCAAATAGTTTGAGGTCAATATCTCTCCCGGAACCCCTTTTCTCTCAAGCTCTTTCAACGTCTGAAGAAGCGGTGTTACACCGCCCAAAGTAATAAATGCCACACTTATCTGAAACTTATCACATTTTAGAAGTTCATCCTCTATGACCGAAATGACTTTCTTGCCTTCTCTGTGATTATTCGAAACAAAACCTGGCTTATATGATATCTCGGATGCAATATTGCCATCTATATATGCAGTTTCCAATCCGTCACGTACTAACTGCGTTTTATCCTGAATCATAGTTGTCCTCCATTTCAAATAGTATGATTTATTTTATCATAAAAGATGGGGAATGGGGAGATTTGTAAAAATTATGGAGGGATTCTAAAATGATTTTGATTAACTTACATTGTTTAGCTTTTTATTGTTATAACATTTCCCACATGCTATACTTTTTTCAACAAATGCTCATCGTTATAAGCATCCAGCATTGTAACCTCTGCAGCGAAAGCAGAAACACCACTTATAAACAAAAATCGAGGTAAATACTATGGCATTTAGCAAAACAATCCAAATGTATATATTTGATGGTAATCCGAATGGTCGTATCATGTGTGAACTTTCCAATTGGAATGGCCGTATATATAAAATTTCTCGAAATGAGCTTTCAGAATTTGCAAAACGAGATGATTCGGAAAACACTGGCGTATACTTCTTATTCGGTAAAGATGAAAGCAATTTTGACACGGTCTATGTAGGTGAAGCCGAAAAAATGTTCACACGACTCAAACAGCATCTCAAAGAAGATTACTGGAACGACTGTATCGCAGTAATAAGTAAAGATAACCTACTAAATAAAGCACATGTAAAGTACCTTGAAAATAAATTTTACAATATCGCCCAGGATACCGGTCGTGCCAACGTGTTAAACAGTACAATTCCTACATGTTCATCCATTTCAGAATACGATGAAGCTATGCTTTCAGAATTTATTAGTAATACAAAATTACTTGTAAACACTTTGGGATATAAAACTTTTGATTCCATCGAAGATTCCTCAATCAAAGCTGGACCTAAACAGTTACTCTTTTATATTAAGGGAGCAAGAGGTGCAAGCTCCAAAGGTGTTATTGTTCCCGATGGTTTTGCAGTTTTTAAAGATTCCCAAATTGCTTCCAGTACCGTGCCCAGTATGTCTGCATCTCTAATCAAATTACGTACTTCTCTTATTGAAAAGGGAATCATTGATTCAAACTTCTGCTTTACAAAAGACTATATCTTTACCAGCCCTTCATTGGCAGCTGCTATTGTTATGGGAAGAAATGCAAACGGAAGAATCGAATGGAAAACAGAAGACCATACATCTATCAAAGATATTGAAGAAAAACTTTGAAAATTAAATTCATAGGTTCCCATTCTTTTTCAAGGTTGTCAAATACGAGCCTGACTGAGCCTTTAGTACAACGATTGATCAGAAAAGCTGGAAATAGTTTTTCTCTTGTGAAAAACAGAGTTAATAAGGTCTTGGGGGAATCTCTTGAAGATTTAACTGTATCCACAACACAGTAAACAAACTCACACTTAGCATTATCCTCCAAATGGTCAATATTTTTGTACCCAAATCGTACCCAACGCCATCTAAAAAATCCCTACAAAGCCCATAAATACAGGCTTTGTAGGGATTTACCTTTTTAATCGAATTCTTGGGCGGAAAGATTTATCTGGCTGTTTCTTGGTACAAATTTGTGCATTTCATTCTTCATATTCATCCTATTTTGCATTTTTGTGTACTTCATCTAAAATTTTTAGAGCCAAAATGGAACCAATAATTATATCATCTTTTTTATGTCATCCAGTTGTTTTTGCAAATTATTTAATTCTTTCAAAGTTCCTTGATAAATATATTCTCCTGAATTTAACAATATGCTTAATTGTTTTAACGCACTATTTACATATTGCTCAGCATAATTATCCCAACCATATTTTTCAAAATACCTAATAGCATTCCGCGCATAAGTTAATACATGATAATTCACTCTAACATCCTGTGTAATACAAAATTCTAATGTTAAAAATGATTTCTCTATTGTTTTCTTTAGCATATCTAATTCACGTCCACTTGTTGGCTCATTAACAATATTCATTTCAAACATTATTATTGCATGCGTATTTGCAATTGAAAAAATCTTCTTTTTACTTTCTGTATATGCCTGATCTATTTGTTTCCATGCTAAATCATATTCATTTTTTCTTTGTAAAAATAATGCATATTGGTGTCTAACATATGGAGATTTATTGTTTTTCAATACCTTTTCATAGAACTCTATCCCTTCTTTTAAATCAAATGCTTTTTTTGTTAAGTCAGCATCATATGCTCTACGTTTGAAAATATCATATCTATATATAATATGATTTCCTACTTTGTCCAAAAATTTGTTCATAACATTTGATATTATGCTTGCATCTATAACACTAAATGATTTTTCTGCAAATAGTTTACTACGCATTTCCTTATAATCTTGCGTTTTGTCATAAAAATCGTATTCCGTACTTTCTACTATTATTCTATTCATTTTTTCTAACGCATATAATATATCTTCATACGATTCAATACAATCAGAGAAATAAAAATACATCATATCCATTGAACAAGGTATACCACAATAGCTTGTATAATTTACTAACACAAATAACTCTAATAAGTCGATTTTCAAATTACTATCCTTATAATTTTTCAAGTCATTTACATAACTTTTTATTCGTTCTTGAATTTGTGTATAGGTCGCAGTATAAAAAACTATTTCTAATAATGAAATATTTTGATTCTTTTCCATCAAATCAAATGCATCTGAACTAGATCGATTCATTGACTTACATATCATTTGAATATCATTCTTATTAAGTTCACTTATATCAACTATTCTATCCGATGATATATTTAAAAACCTTTTTACATATTCATAATTTAAAGCTCTTTCAGCTAAAACTAACTTTATGTTCCCTGCTTCTTTCAAAACATTAAGAGCATCTACATTACTATACAAATTATCAATAAAAATAGTTACATTCTTGTCTTCTTTTACTAAATCAACTAGTTTCTCTGCTTCTTGCTTAATAATATTATTGAACCAAAATTTTCTACCACTTAGTTCATCTGAAAAAGCTAATTGCATTAGCAATGTTGATTTTCCACATCCAGGAATACCTGTAATAAGAGTTATATTTCCTTTTAATATCGTCTCTAATAGTACAGAGTAATAAGATGTCTTAGTAACATTGTTTGATACGATATCTGAAATTACTGGTTCTGCACCTGCAAAAAAATCTACAACTGGACGTTTTACACCAGACTTTTTTAACTCGTTACAAATAAAACTTGTTGGAAATTTTTCTCTATACTCCTTATATATATATTTACCTTGCTCTTCATTCCTTGCAAAACTCTGTTTCCCAAGATAACTAATTAATTCCTTTGTGTCGGCTTCTATAATATTAAATCCCATATCTTCATAATCTTCAATAACTGCCTTATTCTCCTCATCAGGATAAACAACTAACCATTTTTGCATAGAACATTTTGAATACGCCTCGCTGTTACATATCAATTGCATTGTATTACTATCATACAATCTCGTTCCCCAAAAAATTGTAGGTGCCGTTGAAAGCTTGAATGAAACTGTTTCAAATAATTTATTATCTTTTATAAAAAGATCTGTCAATTCTGTTTCTGTAAACGACATTCTACTTCCAACAGGATATGTAACTGAGCCATGCAATTTATACAAACTCACAACCTTCTCCTTTTCTAGTGAACCATAAATTGCTGTATCGGATATATTTATTGCAGATTTCGGAGACTCATATATTTTTTCCAACAAATTATCTATGTTAATTGTCACAATATTTTTTATTGGTAATTTTGTAATTTCAAAATAGTCTTCATCAAAATTCTTTACCGTATATATTTCTTTTAATTTTTTTTCTAAAATATCCGAATTATTAATTTTTATTTTTTGACATGTCCTACTCAAATTAAGATTTCGGCTATTATCTAATGAAAACATCTTTATCAATCTTTTATTTATCTCATCACCTAATGGCAATTTTTCATCATTATCATTGTACGCATAAACAGAAAAACCTGCCCCTAAATATAAATTAATCCCATATGACCTTGCTAATTCTTTAAACAGTTCCTCATTATCAAATCTCATAAAAACCTCCTAACTTTGAAATATTATTCTACAATTTATTAAACAATCTTTTAATCAAGCTGAATTATTTTTAATATATGAATCATTTTTTAATAATCAACTTTTACAAGATACTAAACTATTGACATTATATAATATATTCGTGTTTTTATCTACTATCCAAAAATTGTTATACCCTTGCACAATCGTCCCAAACATTCCTTTAACCATCTCATCCTCAATATCACAATATGCCTGCATTCCCCCGGACAAAGCCATTGCCACATACTCTATTGGCTTGTTATCCAACAGCTTATGAAGCTTCGCCAGTGACTGCTCTGTTGTCCTCAGAGCAGCCTCCACTTCTTCGCACTTTATCCGCAACATATTCCCATCTGTAAACCACACCTCAACATAGCCGTTATCCATGTTATAAGCACATTCCACGATATTATCCATTCGATTATCTTTCATATCATCAATCCATCCTTCCCATTATCTTGTCCCATAAGACCTGTCATACCGCCTTATCTGCTGCTCTGTACGCTCCTGTTCCTTTACCTTACAAATAATCGTATCAATCTGCTCTGCACCGGCATATCTCTTCACACGCTCCAGATCATCAGCCTTTTCCTGCAACAGCTCTGTCCTATCACTCATATCCTTAATCTTGCCCTTGTAAAACTCCACATCATCTGACAATCTCTTCTTTTCCTTTCGAAGCTGTATTACTTCTTCTTTTAGCCTTACACACTGGATTGTCAGATTCTTTATCAGTGTTTTAAGCTTATTCACAAATGGCATGACTACCTTATCCCGAAATGACTTAGCACTTGCAAATGCTCCCTGTTCCGGCAACTGCCATTCCGGTGCTTCATCATACTTCCTTATATCACGCTGTAATAACTGCTCCGACTGCACCATCTGCTCTATATGGCTCTTAAGCTCATTCTGTTGCTTTTCAAGTTGATCATTATTCTGTTGCAAATCATTGTATTTCTGTCTTAGTGCCTGATTATCCAATTGCAACGCATCATTCCTTTGCTTCAGAGAATAATTATCAGCGGACAACTGATCATTCACATTCTCCAATTTACTATTCGTATATTGTAAATCTTCATGCCTTTGTTCCAGTTCTTCATTATCGGTCTGCAACTGTAACTGCTTTTGCTTCAAATCATGATTATCCATACGAAGTCTATCCTTGCGACTCTCAAGCCTTGCATTTTCCATCCTCAAATCTTGATTACTTGCAAGCAATGCTTTCTTCTCCTGTTGTGCCACAGCCCCTTCTTCTTTTGCCCTTTGCGTAGCCTCTTCTGCCAGTTCCTTTTCTATAGTAACATTCTGTAATTCCTGTTTCTTTACAGAAACCTCTTCCCCAAGCTGTGCAACCACAGAAGTTATTTCCTGCTTCTGGCTATCCAATTCTGCTACTTCTTTTGCTCGTTCTTTCTTTTCAAATTCAAGCACCGACAAATGCTTCTCATGTGTACCCTTTTGCACCCATTCCACACCATATCGTTCCATAACTGTCGCAAGTTCCTGCTTCTCTGATGCAATCCACTGATTTAATTCGGTAGCACCTCTAGTGCCACCAGTGAAGCCTTCTGCCGCTAGTGCAGATTTTAATGATACCCTTGTATCAAGTCCTCGCTTACTTCCTGTAATATATGGTACAAAATCAATGTGCAGATGCGGTGTTTCTTCATCCATATGCAAATGTGCCGAGAATATATACAAGTTAGGATTTCTAGCTTGGAACTCATCCATAAATTCCGTTAAAATCCTTTTTGCCAACAATCCATCTTCACTTTTGACATTCATATCATCTTTATTTCCGATTTGAAATATCACTTCATGAAATAACTTTTCCTGCTTGCCCCTCCTGATTTTTTCATAATAATTATCAATCACGCGATCTTTCCGTTTCTGTTTTGCATTATATCGTTCCAGTGCTTCATCAAATAATTTGAGATAAACCTGCTTAATATCTTCTTGGCAAAATTCTACATTATCAGCACTTCTGTTTTTATCTACATTCTTAGCTGTAAATGCTCCGGTATTATGGTTCACAAAACCTTTTCCGATCATTGCACTAATCGTTCTCTCCATAGGCAATCTTCCCCTTTCTTTTATTTGTCATATTAGCGCTGGATATCGGCATAGAGCGAGGTTTCCTCGCTCTGGCTTTGTTACTTTCTATTTCATACAAATGAACTTTATGCTTACACATAAACGCCACACATCTTTATTACTTACAATGCTTTTTATTAGTATTTTAGTTCGTTGATAATGTACAGTAGCATCTGTCACAATACGGATAATACCCACAGGAGTATTGGTTCGTTGGAACACTGAACTTGATACAATTTAACCTTATTTCCCCTAGGGGTGTTCAAAGGGGGTTCATTTGAACCCCCTTCGCAAATGCCCATAATTCAAGGCTTTTCTAAATATTCTCATATTCCGCTTACTTTTATGCCCTGGTAAACAGTATTCGGACAGCCGTTCTTAAAAGTAGGCTAACTATACACTTTTGTATCTCACAGGTTTTCTCTTCTTTCCATCATCTGTGGTTACCACATTACTCCGTTCCTTTCTATTAGCCTGTGCTTCATCGAACTCTGATGCACTTATAATAGGAGGATATGGAAGTTTTTCAATATTCACACGATGAACTGGGCCTGTTCTTCTTTCCCCTGTATACCTCTCATCCGTAAGAATTACGTCAATGGCTCTTTTTGACCATTTCTTATTTCCACGAGCCGTTAACACTTCTTCCTTTTCCAACTCTGATATAATTTTGATTACACTCAAACCTTCATTATATAATTGATAAATCTTACGAACCACTTTTGCCTGCTCTGAATTAATTATCGGCTTTCCATTCTCATCATGCTCATAACCATAAAATACTCTATTATTCATTTTAGAATTTGGATTCTCCTTTGCTCTCATTATTCCCCATTTGATTATTTCACTTTTATTATCAGATTCTGATTGTGCAATTGCACCTGTTATAGCCAAAAGCAATTCTGCTTCTCCATCAAACGAACTTATATTTTCATTTTGGAAGTAAACCTCTACTCCAATTTCCTTTAACTCTCTGATGTTCTTTAATAAAAAAACCGTATCCCTATAAAAACGGCTTACAGATTTTGTAAGAATATAATTCACTTTACCATCATGGCAATCCTTTATTAATCTTTCAAAATTTCTCCGTTCATAATTTCCGTAGCCTGAACCAACATCAACATAAACATCATAAAGTGTAAAATTACCTTTACGCATTACATCCTGCATGAGTTTTCCTACCTGGTTTGCCAAACTATTCATTTGATCATCATGAGATGTGCTTACTCTACAATATATCCCCACTCTTTTATTTTCTGGTGGTTTCGGAATACTTTTTAACCTTGTCGCAGACATTATAATCTTCTCCTATCGTTAATTGGGTTTCAACGACACTTGTATTATACATTTCAAATTATAATGTTTTTTAGGCTATTTGCATATGTCAGATTTTAAAGTCCATTATTTACAGTGTTTTTGGGGCATTATTGCAATTACGCATTTGCCTACTTATCATTCGTTGGAACACTGAACTTGATACAATTTAACCTTATTTCCCCTAGGGGTGTTC